>WNFM01012196.1_pt1 | contig 137494 bp, 137 predicted proteins | sample 5400271 | NCBI WGS metagenome assembly WNFM01 (sample SAMN13153352, study PRJNA577476) | soil metagenome | isolation source: 60 cm saprolite on Douglas fir-dominated hillslope | place: USA:California | collected 2013-09-17
GAGTTGCCTTTGGACTGTTCAAGTCGGGTGAGACGTATGACCCCGGCCGCTTCCTGTCTACGAGCGGTTGACTTCACTCATAGAATCTCTCGAGCTTCACCCCTACACTTCAATGAGGCTCGGACGCCCAGTTGACAGTGCCCCCCGCGATCGTAGCGCCGGAATGCGCACCTGGATCTCTTTCCAGGATCCGCTTTGATGCTCCTCGCATCGGCGCGACACATTTCACGGCAGTCCATTGCCATTCCCCGCAAATCCGTAAACGCGTCGCGCATCGCCGTTCTTCTCGGCGAATCCATTTCAAGGTACGGGATGGCAGCGACGTGAACGCAGAGCCATCCATCGAGCTCTTGCGGTGAAGGGCGAGAGGGGGTGCCCCGCTGGTCGCGCGAGAGGAGAAATGAAGGAATTCGAACGCCATGGGTAGTAGTGAGCTCCCTCCCCGGCGAAGAATCGTGGTCCCCCGGCTCGGCCTTCACCGCGAGCTCGGATGGATGGCGATGAGGTCTAAGCGCGCGCGTTGAGTATCCACAACCTCGCGATATCGGCCGTGCCGTCGTTGCCCTGCACGCTCTTCAACGTCTGCACGCCCTTCGACTTCTGGCCGGCGTAGATCTGCGCTTCGCCCAGGCGCAGCTTCGCGTCGTCGGGGCGCTTCAGGCCGCCCTTCTTGATGCCCTGCTCGATGAGCGCGAGGCCCTTGTCGGCCTTGCCCTCGTAGACGTAGTTCAGGCCCACCTTCACGAGGTCGTTGCCGTCCTTGGCGACGAGCGCCTCCTGCTCGTCCTTGGCTCGCGTCCTCTGCGATTCGGCGAGGTCCTTCATGACGAGGTCGCGCAGGCGCTGGTGGCGCGCGGCTTCCGGGCCCTGCCCGAGGGCCTTCACGTCGTAGCCCTTGTCGACGATCACCTTGGCTTCGGCGGGGACGCCGGCCTGCAGCGCGAGCTGCGCCATCTCGAGGTAGTCGTTGGTGCTGGTGAGGTTGCCGGTGGCGAGCCGCAAGCGGTAGACGTTCACGCCGAGGCGATCGGAGAATCCGGGCTTCTTCTGCACGCGCGCGAGGAGGTCGGTCCAGTACTCCTTCTTGGGATAGTAGATGACCAGCTTCTCGATGGCGTTCACGTAGCCGCCGGTGTCCCTCTGGCGCAGGTAGCAGTTGGCGAGGATCTGCAGCTCTTCCTCGGAGGCCCTGCGGTCCTCGCCCGCGCCGGCGAGCATCTTGTTGACGGCCGCGCAGTCGTTGCCGAGGTAGTAGCTCTGCAGCAGCACCGTGCGCATCTGCGGATCGCCGCCGCCTTCCTTGAAGTAGCGCTGCGTCCAGCGCGCGGCCTCGCCGTACTCCTTCTTGTTGTAGTGCGCCACGGCGATGGACTGCACCAGCGTGACGGCCTCGCGCCCGGAGACCCTGCCCGATTCGAGCAGCGCCTGGTTCGCCTTGATGGTGGCGTCGTTGTCGCCCGCGGCCGAGGCCGCCGCGGCCTTCATCTGCGCGATGACCTGGTTCTCGAAGGCGGTGCGATTCGGCACCGCTTCCGCCTTCGCGATCTCGGCCATCGCCTCGCGGCCCTTGCGCTGCTTCACCAGGGCCTGCGCGGCCTGCAACGGCTTGCCGACCTCGGGCCTCACGCCGTCACCCTTCTGCTGCGCGAGGACGTCGAACCCGGCGGACGCGCAGAACATGACGGCGGCGCACAGGACTGCGTGCAGGGCTTTGCGATTCATGCGAACTCTCCTAGTCCAGGAACTGCTCTGCGCCGATCAGGCCGATCTTGGTGATGCCATCGCGCTGCGCCGCGGCCATCACGTGGGCGACGTGCTTGTACGTGACCAGCTTGTTGGGGCGCAGGTGGAACTCCGGCTGCACCGGCTGCGCCGCCGCGCTCAGGAACTTCGCATCCAGCGTGGGGCGATCGACCTGCTCGCCGTTCCACAGGATGGTGCCGTCGAAATCGACCTCGATGGTGATCACCACGGGCGGCTCCAGGGGTGGCGGCGGGTTGCCCACCGGCATGTTGAGCTTCACCGCGTGCGTCTGGATCGGTATCGTGATGATCAGCATGACGAGCAATACCAGCATCACGTCGATGAGCGGCGTCGTGTTGATGTCGATCATGACTTCGGGATCGCCGCCCGCGCCGCTGCCTACGTTCATTGCCATCGCATGTTTCCTTGGGTTCGCGCGCTAGCCGCCGGCGAGACTGCGCGCGGGCGGCTCGGTGATGAAGCCGATCTTGAGGATGGAGGCGCGCTGGCAGGTGGCGACCACTTTGCCGACGGACTCGTAACGCGCGTTCTCGTCGGCGCGGATGTGGATCTCGGGCTGCGGCACCACTACCGCCACCTTCTTCAGCTTCTCGAAAAGCTCCTTCGAATCCTTCAAATACTCGCGGTTCCAGAAGACGTCGCCGTCCTTGTTGATGGCGATGACGATGTTCTCGGGCTTGGTCTGGGTGACGACGTTGCGCTCCTTGGGGAGCTCCAGCGGCACCTGCTGCACCACCACCGGGATGGTGATGAGGAAGATGATGAGCAGCACCAGCATCACGTCGACCAGCGGCGTGGTGTTGATGGCGGCCATGACCTCCTGGTCGCCCTCGGCGACGTCTTGGCCTACCGTCATTGCCATGGTGAGTTACCTCGCGGCCGCCGCGGCCGGGCGCGAGCCGGCGCGCGCGCTGATGCCGCCGCCGCTCATGAGCACCATGTGCAGGTCCGCCCCGAAGGCGCGCAGGTTCTCGAGGGCCACCTTGTTGCGACGCACGAGCCAGTTGTAGCCGAGCACCGCCGGCACCGCGACCGCGAGGCCGAAGGCCGTCATGATGAGCGCCTCGCCCACCGGGCCCGCGACCTTGTCGATAGAGGCTTGCCCCGCGATGCCGATGGCGGTCAACGCATGGTAGATGCCCCACACCGTGCCGAACAGGCCGACGAAGGGAGACGTCGAGCCCACCGTCGCGAGGAAGGCGAGGCCGTCCTGCAGGCGCGAGGACACGTTGTCCACCGCGCGCTGGATCGACATCGTGACCCAGGTGTTGAGGTCGATCTGCTCGAGGAGCTTGCCCTCGTGGTGCTGGGTGGACTTGATGCCGCTTTCCGCGATGTAGCGGTAGGGCGTGCCCTCCTTCAGCTGCTGGATGCCCTCGGGGATCGAGCCCGCGTTCCAGAACTTGGCCTGCACCTCGCGGTACTGGCGGAAGATCTTGGCCTGCTCGTAGACCTTCACGAACATGATGTACCACGAGCCCATCGACATGATGACGAGGATGATGAGCGTGCCGCGCGAGACGAAGTCGCCGCCTTTCCACAGGGCCTCGAGGCCGTAGGGGTTCTCGATCACCTCCTTGGTGGGCTGGGCGTCGACGCCGGCGCCGGGAGGCGGCGCGGGCGCGGGCTTGGCCGCTTCGGGGGCGGGAGTCGTTGCCGGGGCCGTGGCCGGGGCGGGCGCCTGGGCATGCGCGGCGACCGAGATGAAGCCGACGATCACGGCGAGCAGCAACGCGGGCAGGTGTTTGATGGGTTTCATTGTTGGTTCTCCAATTTCCTGGTGAAGCTTCAGTCCTTGAGGTTGAAGACGATTTCGTACTCGCCGATAAATCCCACCGGCTCGGGGTTGAATTTCCATTGCGACAGGGCGCGCACCACCTCGCGGTCGAACAGGCGGTTCGAGGACGACCTGATCTCCACGTTGGTGACGCTGCCGTTGGGCGCGACGTGCACCCACGCGGTGACGCGCCCGCTGATGCCCTGGGTGATGGCCTGGCGCGGGAACTGCGGGTCGACGCGGTAGCTCGCCTTGTACTCCCTGCGGATGGCGGGCTGCGGCGGCGCTATCGGCTGCGCCACGGGCGGCGGGCCCGGGGGCGGCGGCGTGGTCGTCACGGTGGTGATGGTGGGCGGCGGCGTCACCGTCGGGATCTGGATGTTGATCTCGGGCGGCGGAATGAAGGGCGGCGGGGGCGCGGCAAGCTTGGGCGGGGGCGGCGGGGGCACATCGGGCGGGGGCTTCTTCACCTCCTCGATGATCTTGGTCTCGATCGGCGCCTTCATCACCTCGACCACCTTGCGCGCGAGCCCCGTGACCAGCGCGTACCCGATCACGATGTGCAGCAGGATGACCGCGCCGATGCTCGGCAAATGCTTCGCCGGGTTGCGCTCTCGCTCTGCGTAATTCACTCGGATGGCCTCCTAGCCGCCGCGAAGACCATCGTTGGACGGTCCTGCCTATCGCTTGGCGCCCCCTTGTGAGGGACGCCGTATCTTTGGATTGGATCGTTCGCGGCCATTCCCGCCGCCCCGGTCCATTTCGGAAAACGCGCGAGTTTACCCTATTCCTTCGACATTCGCGCGGACCTCCGAGACTCGGTCACAGACCGCCAACCGGGCTATTTGACACCCAGTTTGGCCAAAGTGTTCGCGCGCCGGGCACGCGCCTTGCGGTCGACCGCTTCGTAGAGGCTGGCGCCGTGGCTGTCCATGGCGACCAGGAGCGGCCCGAAGCCCTTCACCCGGAACTTCCAGAGCGATTCCGGGTTGAGATCGTCCAGGTCCACGTCCTCGATGGCCTCGATCCAGGTGGTCTCCAGGGCCGCGGTGCCGCCGATGATGGCGAGATAGGCGCCGCCCAGCTCCCGGAAGGCGTCGAGCGAGCCTTGCGCGAGCCCGCCCTTGCCGATCACGAGCCGCACCCCGAGCTCGGCCATGAGCGCTCGCGTGAAGCGCTCCATGCGCGCCGACGTGGTGGTGCCGACGCAGATGGGCTCGTAGCCCGTCGGATGGGCGGCCGAAACCGGCACTCTCCTCACGTTGGGCGCGGTGTGGATGGCGGCATGCCCGCGCATGTCGAAGCGGGTCTTGCGGCCGTTGTCGAAGAGCGCGATCTGGTTCGCGTCGCGGATGCCGAACAGGGCGCCTTCGATCGTCACGGTGTCGTCCACGTGGAGCGCCCGCGCCTCGCCCTCGGTGATCGGCATGTGCAGCTCGTGGTGCGCCATGGCTAGAACCCGTACTCGATGCCCGCCGGGGTGAAGAAGGCCGAGGCGCGCCGCGCCGAATGGCACTGCATGTTCACCGCCACCGGGTTCATGGTGATGTGGGTGGCCGCGATCTCGACGTGCACGGCGAACGCGGTCGAGTCGCCGCCGAGGCCCTGGGGACCGACGCCCAGCTCGTTCACCGCGACGCTCAGGCTTTTCTCCAGGGCCGCGCCCTCCGGATCCGCGCAGGACGTGCCGAGGGGACGCGTGGCCGCCTGCTTGGCGAGCGCCATGCACAGGTCCGAAGTGCCGCCGATGCCCACACCCACGATGGTCGGCGGGCAGGTCCTGCCGCCCGCGTCGAGCACGCAATCGACCACGAAGGTCTTGATGGCGTTCACGCCCTCCGCGGGGATCGCCATCTTCAGCCACGAGTTGTTCTCCGAGCCGCTGCCCTTGGGGATCATCTCGATCACCAGCGTGTCGGGGACGTCGCTGAACGCGAAGTGGATCGCCGGAACGCCCGCGCCGCACGAGGTCTGCTCGTTCTTGCGCGTGATCGGATGCACGACCGAGGAGCGAAGCGGGTGCTCGCGCGTGGCGCGCTCGCAGCCCTTGCGAATCGCGCGCTGCAGCTCGGTGCCGGCGATCTCCACGCCGCGCCCGAGGGTCACGTTGTAGATGGGAATGCCGGTGTCCTGGCAGAGAAGGTTCTCGGTGTCCTCGGCGACCTGGATGTTGGTGATCATCGTTCCGAGGACCTTGCGCGCCGTCGCATCCGTTTCTCCCGCGGCCAGGCGCGCGAAGCCCTCCTTCACATCCGGCGGCAGGATTTTCAGCGCGCGGATGTAGAGCTCGCGGGCGACTTCCTCGACCTGGTCCGGGGTGATTTTCATCAGTTGACGACGATGCCCCTGTCGCGGATCACGCGCTCCCAGCGCGCGCTTTCCCTGCGATTCGAGGCGCCGAATTCCGCCGGCGTGTTGGCCACCGGCACCATGCCGAGCTGCGCGAGCTTCGCCCGGAATTCGTCAGCCAGCACGATCTTCGCGCTGTCGCGATAGATCTTCTCGATCACTTCCTTCGGCGTTCCCGCGGGTGCGAGCAGGCCGAACCAGCCGGAGTTCTCGAATCCGGGCAGCACCTCGGCGGCCGCGGGCACGTCGGGCAATTGCGGGTTGCGCTCGCGGCTGGTCACCGCGAGGGCGCGGATCTTGCCGTCGCGCACGAAAGCGATCGCGGCGCTCAGGTTCGCGGTGACGAGCTGGATCTGCCCGCCCATGAGGTCGGTGATGGCGGCCGATTCTCCCTTGTACGGAACATGCGTGAGCTCGATCCCGGCCGCATGCGCGAAATTCTCCGCGGCGAGGTGCGTCTGCGCGCCGATGCCGGCGCTCCCGTAGTTCAGCTTCTTCGGGTTGGCCTTCGCATAGGCGATGAGCTCGGCCAGGTCCTTCACCGGCACGTTGGTCGCGACCGCGATCACCTGCGGGCCGGTCGCCACGTTGGTGATGGGCACGAGATCGCGCATCGGGTCGTAGGGCAGCGATTTGTACATGTGCGGGCCGGCGATGACGATCGCGCCCGACGCCATGAGGAGCGTGTAGCCATCGGCAGGCGCCTTGGCGACCGCGTCGCCGCCGATGTTGCCGCCCGCCCCGGAGCGATTCTCGACCACCACCGATTGCCCCCACTCCTCGCCGAGCTTCTGCGCGAGAAGGCGCGCGACCACGTCGGTCGCGCCCCCGGCGGCGAACGGCACCACCATCCTGACCGACTTCGATGGCCACGCCTGCGCACCGGCGAGGGCGGGCACCAGGGCGAGAGCGAATGCGAAGGCGAGCCGGCCGAGGAAGCGCTGGGTCATCCGTCTGTCTCCTTGAGGGGTGTCACGCAAGCATAACGCTCAAAGCGCCAATGCGAAGACGAGCCCGATGAAAAGCGCGAATGCCGCGGCGAGCGCGGCGAGCGTCTTCTGCCAGTCGCGCCAGGGCAGGAATTCGAGGGCGAGGACGCGCAGGCCCCCGGCGAGGTGCGCGGCGAGGAGCACCACCAGGAGCCATTCGCCGCACTTCACCAGCGGCTGCTCGCTCCAGCGCAGGAATCCGTCGAGCGCCGCCTCGCCGCGAATCGCGAGCGCGAGCGCGAGGAAGTGCGCCGGCAGGAAGAGCGCGAGGGCGACGCCGGACAGGCGATGCACGAGGAAGGCCCAGTAGGCCGGGTGGTTGCGCGCGAGGTTCACGGGGCGAGCACCGCGAACACGGCGCGCAGCCCGAGGAGCGCGAAGGCGATCGCCACGGCGAGCATCAAGCGACCGGCCCACGCCTTGTCCAGGCCCAGCCACTCGAGCGCGACCACGCGTAGCCCGATGGAGCCGTGCGCCGCGGCCGCGATCACGAATACGCAATAGAAGGCTCCCCACGCGAGGCTGCCGCGCGTGCGCGCGAGGATCTCGGCCGCCGACAGGCCGCCACGCACCGCGTAGATGATCGTGGCGAGGTGCACGACGACACAGAGCGCGAGCACCGCCGCCGTCGCGCGCTGCACGATCCAGAGCCGCATCTCGGCGCGCGCGCTCAGTGGATCTCCTCGGGGTCAATGCCGAGCGTCGCGCGCTTCAGGCCCGCGATCGAGCGTGTGGGCGACAGGCCCTTGGGGCAGAGATGGGTGCAGCTCATGAGCGTGTGGCACGAGTGGCAGCCCGCATCGCCCGCCACGGCCGCGAGGCGTGCGCCCTGCCCGGCGTCGCGCGCGTCGTTCACCAGCGTCCATGCGCGGTTCAACGCCGCGGGGCCGAGATAGTCGGGCTTCCACTTCACGACGTCGCACGCCGCGTAGCAGACGCCGCAGCCGATGCACTCGATCGCCGCATCGGCCTCGCGGCGCTCCTTCGAATCGGGCTTCACCACGGCGAACGCATCGTCGCGCGTGGCGCTCGGCTTGAACTGCCCGCGCGAGCGCGCCCACTTGTCGAAGAACTCGCGCATGTCGGCCACCAGGTCGCGCACCACGGGCAGGTTGGCGAGCGGGGCGATCTCGACGCGGCCGCCCTTGGCGACCTTGTCCATGTGCGTGCGGCAGGTCCAGCGCGGCGTGCCGTTCACCGTCATGGCGCACGAGCCGCACATGCCGACGCGGCACGCGAAGCGATAGGCGAGCGTGGCGTCGAGGTTGCGCTGGATGTAGGTGACCACGTCGAGCACCGTCTGGCTGGCGCGCCGCGGGACTTCGAATTCCTCGAAGCGCCCGTCGGCGCCGCCGCGCCACACGCTCACGCGAATCACTTCCATGCGAGGACTCCGAGAACCACGCACGCGAGGAAGAGCGTCTCGATCACGATCAGCATGACGGGCTTCATGCCCATCGCCACCAGCGACTTGAGGGAAGTCTTCATGCCGATCGCGGCGATCGCGGTGACCAGGCACCAGCGCGAGACCACGGAACCCGCGTCGATCACGGCGCCAGGGATCCAGCCGAGGCTCGTGACGACGACGAACGCGGCGAACACCACGCCGAACCACGGCAGCACCGGCGCCGCATGCGCGGCGCTGGCCCCGCGCACGTGAAGGGCGAGGCCGATGGCGAGGCAGGCCGGCAGCAGCATCGCGACGCGCAGCAGCTTCACGATGGTCGCCGTGTCGCCGGTTTCCTGGGAAAGGCCGTAGCCCGCCCCGACCACTTGCGCCACGTCATGGATGGTGCCGCCGAGAAAGACGCCGGCGGCGCGATGGTCGAGCCCGAGGGACGCGACCAGGATCGGGTAGAGGATCATCGCGAGCGTGGAGAGCGCGGTCACGCCGATCACCGTGAAGCTCGCATCGCGCTCGGCGTGCTTGTGCTTGGGCAGGATCGAGGCGATGGCGAGCGCGGCCGACGCGCCGCAGATCGCCACGGCGCCGCCGGTCAACGTGCCGAGCGCGCTGCCGAGCTTCAACGCCTTCGCCACCGCGATGCCGGCGAGGATCGTGAGCGCCACGGTCGCCGCCGCCAGCAGGATCGTGCTCCAGCCGAGCGCCTCGACCTGCGCGACGGTGATGCGCAGCCCGAGGAGTGCCACTCCCGTGCGCAACACCGTGGTCGAGGCGAGCTGGATGCCCGGCAGGCAGCGGCCCTCCTCGGCGAGGAAGTTCAACGCCATGCCGAGCAGCAGCGCGAACAGCATGGCCGATGCCTTGTAGTGCACCGACAGGAATGTCGCCGCGATCGCCACGGTGGCGGCGACCGCGAGCCCCGGCCACCACTCGCGCCACTTCATGCGCTACGCGCTCTCGTAGAGGCGCGTCAGCACGAACTCGCGATGGCCGAGCGCCTCGGCGGCGGTGAGCCGGCCGTTGGCGGTGCGGAACATGCAGTCGAGGAGCGCGTCGCCCGCCTGGTCGGGCGTCATCTCCCTGCGCAGCAGGCCCGAGACGTCGACGTCGATGTGCTCGCTCATCGTGCGCACCGTGCGCGGATTGGCGCACAGCTTGATGACCGGCAGGATCGGGTTGCCGATCACGTTGCCCTGCCCGGTCGGGAAGAAGTGCACCACGAAGCCCGCCGCCCCCAGAAGCGTCAGCATCTCCGCGGCGGCCGAGGACGAATCCATGAACCACAGGCCCGGCGCGGTGGGCATCTCGGCCTTGTCGATGGCGCCGTCCACCATGCACTTGCGGCCGATCTTCTGGATGTTGCCGAGCGCCTTTTCCTCGATGGTGGTGAGGCCGCCCTCGATGTTGCCCTTGGTGGGCTGCGAATCCGACAGGTCGCTCGTCTTGTGGCGCTCGATCACCTGCTGGTAGCGGTCGAAGAAGAACTGGAACTTCTTGCGCACCTCGTCGTTGCGGCAGCGCGCGGCCACGAGGTGCTCGCCGCCGGTGAGCTCGGTGGTCTCGCCGAACGCGAGCGTGACGCCGTGGGGATAGAGCTTGTCGAACGCGTCACCGACCGTGGGATTGGCGCCGCAGCCCGACGTGGTGTCGGACTCGCCGCACTTGGTGGAGACCCACAGGTCCTTCAACGGACGCTCCACGCGGCGAAGCTCGCTCGCGGACTGCACGTACTGCCTAGCGACCTTGGAGGCGCGCATGATCGTGTCGTGGTCGCCGTGCTGCTCGATGCCGAAGAAGGACACCGGCTTGCCGGTGGCGGCGATGCCGTCGGCCACCTTCTTCGCCCACTGGTCTTCGATGCCGATCACGACCACGGCGGCGACGTTGGGATTGGAGCCGGTGCCGATCAGCGTGCGGAAATGGAGGTCCAGGTCCGCGCCGAACTGCAGGCGCCCGTACGGGTGCGGGATCGCCATCGCGCCCTTGATGTTGTTCGCGACCGCCTCGCACGCCGCGTTGGAAAGATCGTCCACGGGAAGGATGATGACGTGGTTGCGCACGCCGACGCGCCCGTTGTCGCGCGGGTAGCCCAGGAAGGTCGAGTTCTTCAGTTCCATCGTCGTCTCCTTACCAACGCTTGGTCTTGATGTTGTGGACATGCGCGTGCTCGCCCACCTGGATGGGAGCCACCACACGGCCGATGTCCACGCCGTACTTGATCACGGTCGAATCCTTGCCGAGCGCGCGGATGGCGAGCTTGTGGCCGATGGGAATGTCCGACATCGCCTTCACCTTGATGTCCTTGTCCTGGTCCATGATCCAGCCGCTGAGCTCCTGGCCGGACTTCACGCCCTCCACGACCACGACGCCGACCGAGTCGTTCTCGTCGTGAACCACGAAATGAATCATCGAATCGCTCCTGTCATTCCCACGCGGGCGGCAATCCAATTGTCGCCGGGGAATTGATGATGCTAGGCGGTGGCACGCGCACGGGTCAACTAGATGACTTGGATGTTATGGTGGCGGCGATGGCCCATCTTTACGAGCAGATCCGCGCGCGCCTGATCGAGGGCATCTCGGCGGGCGAGTGGCGCGCGGGCGAGCCCATCCCCACCGAGCAGGCGCTCGCCGCGGGGTTCCGCGTGGCGATCGGCACGGTGAGGAAGGCGGTCGACAGCCTGGTCGCCGAGCAGGCGCTGGTGCGCCGCCAGGGCAAGGGCACCTTCGTCACCGCCCATGACGATAGCCGCCTCCTCTTCCACTTCTTCCACATCGTCGCGCGCGATGGCGCCAAGGTGTACCCCGAAGTGCGCACCGTGTCCTTCCGCCGCGACCGCGCGGACGAAAGCGCCGCGGCCGCGCTCGACATCGCGCCCGCCGACAAGGTGATTCGCATCCGCAACGTCCTGTCCCTTGCCGGCGTGCCCGCGATCGTGGACGACATCACGCTTCCCGCGCAGCTCTACCCGGGGCTTACCGAGAGGATCTTCCTCGCGCGCGGCAACACGATCTATCACCTCTACCAGAGCCGCTATGGGATCAACGTGCTGCGCACCGACGAGCGCCTGCGCGCGGTGCTCGCCGCGCGCGACGTGGCGCAGCTCCTGGGCGTCGCGGCCGGCGCCCCACTCCTCGAGATCCGGCGGGTCGCCCTCACCTTCCGCGAGCGGCCCGTGGAGCTCAGGGTCTCGCGCGTGAATACGGCGCGCCACGATTACCACAACACGCTCGGCAAAGGCGTGGCGGGCTGAAGGCGATGGAGACCGCGCTCCTCATCCTGCCGAATTTCGTGCTGATCCTGATCGGCCTCGCGCTCGCGCGGCGCTTCGATTTCGGGCGCGATTTCTGGGACGGCCTCGAGAAGCTCGTCTACTACGTGCTCTTTCCCGCGCTCCTCTTCCGCACGCTCGCGCTCGCGCGCATCGACTTCGGCGCCACCGGCATGCTGGTGCTCGCGGCGCTCGCCTTCACGTTCGCGGGCTTCGTGCTGTCGCTCGCCGCCGGGCCCGTCTTCAGGCTCGACAGGAAGCTCCTCGCCACCGGATCGCAATGCGGCTACCGGTTCAATACCTACGTGGGCCTCGCCATCGCGGGCAGCCTCTTCGGCGCCGAGGGCGTGGCGATCGCGGCACTCCTTCTCGGTGTGATGATCCCGCTCGCGAATTTCCTCGCGGTGGCGATGCTCGCGTCCCATGGCAAGCGCGGCTTCCTCTACGAGCTCGCCACCCACCCGCTGCTGGTCTCCTCGCTCGCCGGTCTCGCGTGGAACGCGGCCGGCCTGCCGCTGCCGGGATTCGCCGACCAGACGCTCAACCTCCTCGCGGTGACCGCGCTCCCCGCGGGGCTCCTCTCGGTGGGCGCCGCGATGCGCATCGAGCGCGGGCAGGGTTCCCTCGGCGCCCACGCATGGTGGCTCGCGGTGAAGCTTCTCGCCGTGCCCGCCATCGCGTGGGCGATGATCCGCATGCTGGGATTCACCGGCGTCGAGGCGCGCGTCCTCCTGCTTTGCGCGGCGCTGCCGACCGCGTCGAACGCCTACATCCTCGCCGTGCGCATGACCGGTGACGGGCGCGCGGTCGCCACGCAGATCACCGTCGGGACGGCACTCGCGATGCTCACCATTCCGCTCTGGATGTCGATCGCGCTGTAGGACTGCACGAATGCAACTTGGCTAGTCCACGGAGGTCTGTGTAGAACACTCCCGGGAGAGGACCATGGAGCTAGGCGACCAGAGATCGAGCGGCAACGTCGAAGATCGGCGCGGCATGGGCATCGGCGTGGGCGGGGGGCTCGGCATCGGCGGCGTGGTGATCGCCCTCATCGCCGCGTTCCTGGGCGTGGATCCCACGCCCATCCTCAACACCGTGCAGGAATCCAGGACCCAGGGCGATACCCGCGAAGCTCCCCGGGGCGCACCTGCGGACACCATGGGCCAATTCGTCTCCAAGGTGCTGGGCAGCACCGAGGACGTCTGGGGCCAGATCTTCAAGCAGTCGGGCGGCACTTACACGCCGCCCACGCTGGTGCTCTATTCGGGCGCGGTGCGTTCGGCCTGCGGCCTGGGCCAGTCCGCCATGGGCCCCTTCTATTGCCCGAACGACCAGAAGGTCTACATCGACCTCGCGTTCTACGACGACCTCAAGACGCGCTTCCACGCGCCCGGCGATTTCGCCGAGGCCTATGTGATCGCGCACGAGGTGGGCCACCACGTGCAGAACCTCACCGGCATCTTCGGCAAGCTGGAATCCTCGCGCGGGCGCGTGTCGAAATCCGAATACAACCAGACGTCGGTGCGCATGGAGCTGCAGGCGGATTGCTATGCCGGCGTCTGGGGCCACTACGCGGCGGTGAAAAACCAGCTCGACCCGGGCGACGTCGAGGAAGCGCTCACCGCGGCCACGGCGATCGGCGACGACCGCCTGCAGCAGCAAACCCAGGGGCGCGTGGTGCCGGATTCGTTCACGCACGGCTCGTCCGCGCAGCGCGTACGCTGGTTCAAGCGCGGCATGGATAGCGGGCGCGTGGCCAACTGCGACACCTTCGCGGCGAGCTCGCTCTAGGCGGCCGAAGGAAAAACGCCCCGGAACCCGGGGCGTTTTCTCATTTCTGGGTCTTCTTCGGCTTGGCGGCCTTGGCGGGCTTGTCTTCGGCAGGCGCAGAGCCTGCCGCCGCCACTTCGGCGGGAGCCTCGTCCTCGGGCGGCAGCACGTCGCGGTCGAGGCCCTCGAGCTTCTCGCGGATGCGCGCCTTCTTGCCGGTGAGGCCACGCAGGTAGTAGAGCTTGGCGCGGCGCACGTCACCCTTGCGCTTCACCTCGATCGTGATGCCCGGGGAGTAGGTCTGGAAGGTGCGCTCCACGCCCTCGCCGCTCGACATCTTGCGCACGATGAAGTTGGAGTTGAGCCCGCGGCTGCGCTTGGCGATCACCACGCCCTCGTACGCCTGCTCGCGCTTCTTGTCGCCTTCGACGACCGAGACTTTCACGATCACCGTGTCGCCGGGGGCGAACTCGGGAATCTTGCGGCCGAGCCGCTTGATTTCTTCCTGGTGCAGCTTCTGGATCAGGTCCATCTTCGTTTTCCTTTCGGGTTCCGGCCGTCTGGCCATTCGCGTAGAGCCCCCTGGGGGGATGCGCGTGGTTTGTTATTACTGCTGTTGCTGTGTTGCCTGCTGCTCGCGCCGGTACTCCTCGAGGAGCTGCCGATCCTCCCGCGAGAGCTTCGCCTCGTCGATGAGATCGGGCCTGCGGTCCCACGTGCGCCCCAACGCCTGCTTCCTGCGCCAGCGCGCGATTGCGGCGTGATTGCCCGACATCAACACTTCGGGCGTTCGCGCTTCCCGCCACTCCTCGGGCCGCGTGTAATGCGGCCAGTCCAGCAATCCTTCGGCGAACGAGTCCTGCGAGGCGCTCTCGGCGTCGTTGAGGCTCCCCGGAAGGCGCCTCACCAGGCAATCGATCACCACCATCGCCGGCAGCTCGCCCCCCGAGGTGACGTAGTCGCCGATCGACACCTCGCGGTCGACGCTGCGCTTTACCAGGCGCTCGTCCACGCCTTCATAGCGCCCGGCGATGAGCACGAGGCCCGCCTCGCGGGAAAGCTCCTGCACCAGCGCTTCGCTCAACCGCTCGCCTTGCGGCGACATCAACAACACCTTCGGCCCCGCCACGCCGGCATCGCGCTGCCGCGCCTTCGCCGCGTCGATGGCCGCCTGCAGCGGCTCGGCCATCATCACCATGCCGGGACCGCCGCCGTAGGGCCGGTCGTCGACCCTGCGGTAGCTGTCCGCCGTGAAATCGCGCGGATCCCACGTCTTCATCTCGAAGCGCTTCTCGTCCATCGCCCGGCGCGTGATGCCGTGGTCGGCGAGCGCGTCGAACATCTCCGGGAAGAGCGTGATCACGTCGAAGCGCATCACGTGTCGTAGTCCGCCTTCCAGTCCACCGTGATGCGCCGCGCCTCGCGGTCGACCGATTTCACGTACGCGGAAACGAAGGGGATCATGCGCGCCTTCGCCCCATTCACCATCAGCACGCTGGTGGCACCCGTCTCGAAGAGCCCCTCGACCTTGCCGAGGGCGGCGCCCGATTCGTCGACCACGTCGAGGCCCACCAGGTCCACCCAGTACACCGTTCCCTCATCCGCTTCGCCCAGCTCCGCGCGCGTGACCGCGACCTCGCGGCCGCGCAGCGCCTCGGCGCCCTCGCGATCGTCGCAGCCGGCGAGCTTCACGACCGGGCCCTTCGAGTGCACCTCGAAACCCTCGATCGCCATCTCGCGCCAGGCTCCGGCCGCGCCGACGCACCAGCGCGAAAACTCGCCCAGGCCCTCGGGTTTCTCGGTAAAGGGCTTCACCTTGAGCCAGCCCTGCACGCCGAACGGGCCGACGATGCGGCCCATCACGACAAGCTGCGATTCGTCCCCGTCGAACGGAGACGCAACGTTACTTGGCGGGGGCTTCCTGCTTGCCGGCGACTTCGCTCTTGCCACGCTTGATCAGCTTCTTCACCGCGGCCGAAGGCTGCGCGCCCTGGCCGACCCAATGGGAGACGCGATCGAGCGCCAGGCGAAACCTGGTCTCGGACTCCGCGGCCTTGGGGTTGTAGAAGCCGACGCGCTCGATGAAGCGCCCGTCGCGGGGCATGCGCGAATCGGCGACGACGATGTTGTAGAAGGGGCGGTTCTTGGCTCCGCCACGCGCCATTCTGATGACGACCAACTGGATCTCCTTCCCGTTGAAAACGGGCAACAGTAAATCACGAAGAAAATCCGATACCCTGGGTACCGGAAAGCCATGAATTATAGCCGATTTGGGGTATTCCAGCACCTCATTTCGGCTTGGGCGCCGGGCAGGCCTTGTCCTCGCAAGCTTTCTTCCCCGTCGCCGCGCGCGCCTCGCACGCGGCGCGCACCTCGGGCGGAAGCGCGGTGCATTTCTTCGTCTCGGCCTCGGCGTGCTTCGCGCATTCGGCGCACTGCGCCGCGGCCGCGTCCGCCCGGCATGCGCTCTCCTGGCAGGCCTGTCCCATCTCCGCGTATCGCTTGTCGCACGTGGCGAGCAATGCGGCATCGGGCGCGGACTGCGCGCGGCACTGGCTCGCCTCGGCGAGCGCGGTTGCCTTGCACTCCAGGCAGGTGAGCTCCCCGCGCGCGGCCGTGCACGCCAAGAGTGATGCGAGCAAAACGCCCAACGCTTTCCCGATCGTCATCGCGACCCCCGCAGTGTCAACGCCCGCCCGGAAACATCCCCTTCATGTTGCGCATCATCTTGCCCAGGTTGCCGCCGCGCATCATCTTCATCATCTTCTGCATCTGCTCGAATTGCGCGAGGAGCCGGTTCACCTCCTGCACCTGCACGCCGGCACCGGTGGCGATGCGGCGCTTGCGCGAGGCCTTGAGGAGCTCGGGCTTGCGCCGCTCGAGCGGCGTCATCGAGTTGATGATCGCCTCGGTGCGCTTCAACGCCTTCTCCTGCAGCTCGGGCGAGGCCTGCGCCATGCTGGTGAGCTGCGCCGGAAGCTTGTCGGAAAGGCTCGCGATCCCGCCCATCTTCTTCATCTGGGTGAGCTGGCTCTTGAAATCCTCGAGGTCGAAGTCCTTGCCCTTCTTGAACTTGTCGGCGAGCTTCTGCGCTTCCTTCGCGTCGACCTTGGCGTGCGCCTCCTCGACCAGCGAGAGGATGTCGCCCATGCCGAGGATGCGCGACGCCATGCGCTCCGGGTGGAAGGCCTCGAGCCCGTCCAGCTTCTCGGAGACGCCGACGAACTTGATCGGCTTGCCGGTGACCTGCCGCACCGAGAGCGCGGCGCCGCCGCGCGCGTCGCCGTCCAGCTTGGTGAGCACGACACCCGTCAGCGGCAGCGCCTCGTTGAAGGCGCGCGCGACGTTCACGGCGTCCTGGCCCTGCATCGAGTCGACGACGAACAGGGTCTCGATCGGATTCAACGCCGCGTGAAGCGCCTTCACTTCCGCCATCATCGCCTCGTCGATGGCGAGCCGCCCCGCGGTATCGACGATCAGCACGTCGAAGAAATGGCGGCGTGCGTGGTCGAGCGCGGCGCGCGCGATGTCCACCGGCTTCTGCGACGGGTCCGACGGATAGAGCTCGATGTCGAGCGCCTTGGCGAGGGTCGCGAGCTGCTCGATGGCGGCCGGGCGATAGACGTCGGCGGACACCAGCAGGACCTTCTTCTTCGTGGTCGCCTTGATGAGGCGCGCGAGCTTGCCGGCGCTGGTGGTCTTGCCCGAGCCCTGCAGGCCCGCGAGGAGGATCACCGCGGGCGGCTGCGTCGCGAAGCTCAAGACGGCGCCGGCCCCGCCCATGAGCTCGGCCAGCTCGTGGTGCACGATGCCCACCAGCGCCTGCCCCGGCGTGAGGCTCGCGGCGACTTCCCGGCCGAGCGCCTTTTCCTTCACCTTCGCGACGAAATCCTTCACCACCGGCACGCCCGCGTCGGCGTCGAGGAGCGCCAGGCGAACTTCGCGCAGCATGTCCTGCACGTTGTCCTCGGTGAGGCGCGAGTGGCCGCGGAGCGTCTTTACGACGAAGGACAGGCGTTGCGTCAGGGCGTCGAGCATGGGGAATTGGTAAACTGGTGAGCTAGCGCGTAAACGGCACAGAAATGCCTGATTTGCTTTTGTATTTTAGCACCGCTGCCTGCTGGCTCCTGCTCTCCGCGGTGGCGTGGCGGGCTTCGCGCCCGGCGCTCGCCGGTGTGGCGCTCGCGCGCGGCGACATGCGCCTCGAGAACGTGGTCGTGCCGGTGGCCCTCGTGCTGCACGGCATGCTCCTCTACCGGCGCGTGGTGGTGCCCGACGGCCTCGACCTGGGCGTCGCCAACGCGGTGTCGATGCTGGTGTGGCTCACGGTGCTCATCTATTGGCTGGCGGGCCTCGCCTTCCAGGGGCTCACCGCGATCCTGGGGCTCATGTCGCCGGTGGCGCTCCTCGCGGTGCTGCTGCAGGCGGTGCCGATGCGCCACATCGTCACCTATGGCGGCGATCCCCTCTTCACGCTGCACTTCGCCATCGCGATGCTCGCCTACAGCCTGTTCATCGTGGCGACGGTGCACGCGGTGGTGATGCTCGCCGAGGAGAAGTGGCTGCACCGCGGCGTCCTGCCGCCGTTCCTGAAGAGCCTGCCGCCGCTCCTCGAGATGGAGGCGCTCCTCTTCCGCATCCTCCTCGCGGCGTTCGTGCTGCTCACCCTCACCGTGGTGAGCGGCGTCTTCTTCTCCGAGCAGCTGTTCGGAAGGCCGCTCAAGTTCTCGCAGAAGACGGTGTTCGCGATCGTCTCGTGGTTCATCTTCGGGGGCCTCCTCGCCGGGCACTACTTCCGCGGCTGGCGCGGCCGCAAGGCCGTGCACTGGACGCTCGCCGGCTTCACCGCGCTCCTTCTCGCGTACGTCGGCAGCAAGGTCGTGCTCGAGCTGATTCTCAAGAGCGGCTAGAGGGCGGCGCGCGGCGCATGACCGACAACATTCCCCTGGGGTGGCTCTTCGGCGCGCTGGCGGGGCTGCTCGCATGCTCGGGCTTCTTCGCCATGTCCGAGACCTGCCTCATGGCGGTCAACCGCTACCGGCTGAAGCACCTGATCCGCGAAGGCAGCGTGGGCGCGCGCCTCGCCGGCTCGCTCCTCGATCGCATCGACGAGCTCCTCGCCTTCATCCTCGCCGGCAACACGGTGATCAACGCCGCCACCACGATCCTGGTGGCCGAGATCTGCCGCCGCCTGTTCGGGGAGGGCGACTACGTGCTCGCCATCGCCACCGCGGCGGCGAGCTTCGTGATCCTGGTGTTCGCCGAGATCCTTCCCAAGATCATCGGCGCCGCCTACGCCGAGCGGCTCGCGATCGGCGTCTCCTTCGTGCTGGCGCCCCTCATCCGCGTAACGCGCCCGCTGATGTGGATCATCAACGTGATCGTGCGCGCGCTATTGAAGGTGCTGCGCATCCGCCAGTCGCAACCGCACGGCAGCCAGCAGCTCAGCATGGCGGAGCTGCGCACGCTGGTCCTCGAAGGCGGCAAGTTCATTCCCAAGAAGCACCAGTCGATCTTCCTCAACCTGTTCGAGCTGGAAGACATGACGGTCGACGACACCATGACCCCGCGCGGGCAGATCGAGATCCTCGACCTCGGCGACAACGTCGAGGAGATCCGCAACGCGCTCGCCACCGCGCACCACACGCGCCTTGTGGTGTGCGAGGGCGGGCTCGACAACGTGGCGGGCATCCTGCACGTGAGGAAGGTGCTGAACGCCACGCGGCGCGAGCAGATCGACGTCGAGGGACTGCGCTCGATCATGCGCGAGCCCTACTTCGTCCCCGAAGGCACGCCGCTCCTCACGCAGCTCACCAACTTCCAGGAGAACCAGCGCCACATGGGGCTCGTGGTCGACGAGTACGGCGAGATCCTGGGCCTCGTCACCATGAAGGACATCCTCGAGGAGATCGTGGGGGAGTTCACCAGCCAGGCGATCGGCAGCGCCTCGCTCTTCCACAAGGAGTCCGACGGCAGCGTGATCGCCGACGGCACGTGCTCGCTGCGCGTGCTGAACCGCAAGGCGGGCTTCGACTTCCCGCTCGACGGCCCGAAGACCATCAACGGGCTCCTCCTCGAGCAGCTCGAGGACATCCCCGAGTCGGGCACGAGCCTCATCGTCGCCGACCATCCGATCGAGATCCTGCAGGTGCAGAACCGGATGGTGAAGGTCGTGCGGATACTGCCGAAGGTCGCGGTGCCGGAGGAGAAAGAGGCTGCCTGATTGGTTTGCTGGCTCGGGCGACGACGCTATATAGGTGCTCCGCTTTGATGCTCCTCGCATCACCGCCGGCTAGTGCACGGGCAGCCCATTGTCACGGGCTGCAGAGCGTAACCGCGTCGCGCATCGCCGTTCTTTTCGGCGAGTCAATTCAAGTCGCACGGTGGTGGAAATCGGCTTCCTTCCGAGCGAGGTCGACACTGCCGCGCAAATCCGGGCGGCGTGCCGTTCTTCTCGAGAGGCGGCCAGGTGGTTCTGCAGATACCGCCTTGATCACATCAATCCTCTTACCAGCACCTAAAGAAAGGAAATCCCGCCGGGTCGAGAAGAACGGCACGGCGACCGGATTGCGCGGTTGCAAAATGAAGACTAGCCCGCGGGCGTGGAATATTTCGCGATGAACTTCCGGTCGATACGGTCCTTCCAGCGCCACGCCCAGGAACCCTGCCATGAGAAGCCGTTCCACGCGCCGACCGCATGCCGGGCGCCGGTGGAGATCAGCGCCAGATAACGAGGATCGGTCCTGAACGGCTCAAGCGCAGCACCGGCGAGCGCGGCGCGCAGGTTGGCGGCGAGGATCGGCGCTGCGCGCACCGCGAACACGCCCGCCTTCGCCAGGCGGCGCCCCTCCTGCGTCGCGCAGTCGCCCGCGCCGAACACCTCGGCGAACGACACCGATTGCAGGTAATCGTTGGTGAGGAGGAAGCCGCGCTCGTCCACGGCGAACCCCGATGCCTTGATCCAATCATGGGCGCCGGCGCCGCCCGCCCAGAAGGTCGCGTCGGACGCGAAATCGAGGCCGGTATCGAGGCGCACGTGGTCCGGACCCACTTCCGCGACCGTGCTCGAGACATGCGAGCCGATGTTGCGCTCCAGGAGCCGGCGCCGGATGCGCCGGCGCGCGCCCTCGGGAAACTCGGGCAGCAGGAGCGGCGTGTTGGTGATCACGCGCACGTGGGGGGCGCGGGTGGATTTCTCGCTGCGCAAGCGATGGTCCATGGCGAGCGCCAGCTCCACGCCGGCCGCTCCTCCCCCCACGACCGTGATGGAGCCGATGCGCCCCGCGCGAGCGCGCGCAAGGACGCCGCCCCAGCCCTTCACCAGCGTTTCGAGGGGACGGACGGCGACCGCGTGCTCGCGCGCGCCGACGGTCGCGGCGCCGATGAGCGGACACGAGCCCACGTCCATGGACAACACGTCGTAGGGAACCACCGTGCCGTCGGCGCACACCACCTCGCGCGCGACGGGATTCACGCGCACCGCCGCGACCTGCACGAATTCAGCGCGCGCGCGCCGCGCCAGGGCCTCGAGGTCGAGGGCGCAATCCGCGAGCCTGTAGTGTCCGGCGATGACGCCGGGCACCATGCCGGTATAGATGAGGCGCGGATACGGCGTCACGAGAGTGGCGCTCACCGCGGTGTCGGGCTTCTCGGCGAGCTCGCGCAGCACCTCGATCGTCGCGTGGCCGCCGCCCAGAAGCACCAGGCGCTTCACCGGCGCTCCTCGAAGCGGAAATCGCCGAACCAGGCGGTCGCCGACTCGCCCGTCTGGTCGGTATCGTTGCCCGCGGCGATGCCGGTGATGCGCGGCATCGCCAGTCCGAACGCCGCGCGGAAATCGGCGCCGACGTCGCGGCTCTCGTCGATCCAGCGCCCGGCGCGCTCGTTGCCGCTTTCCACCACCACGATGCGCACGCGGCTCGAATAGGGATTCCAGCGCGTCGTCCCGGGCGCATGGCGGTTGTCCCAGACATAGCAGATGGCCGCGCTGGGGAGCTCGTCTCCGTAGAAGAGGCGTGCGATGCGCAGCTTGATGCGCTCGCCCCACGGCAGGCTTTCCATCGGGACGTCGAAGAAGACGTAGACGCGCGCGGCGAAATCGTCGCCCGCGCGGGTGGCGAGATCGGCCTTCTCCACGACGCGGTCGATCTTCCATCGCCACGCGAATTGCGAGCCCGCGACGGCCGTGTTCATGGCGAATGCCGCCGTGCCCGCGGCCGCGCGCGAGCGAACGCGAAGCACCGTGGCGCCCTCGTCGACCACCAACTCGACCTCGGCCGGCTTGATCTTCGCCACGCGCAGCTCGCGCCAGCCGCCGGCGAGCGGCGCTCCGGGGGGCTGCGACGAGAAGGGCGCGATGGCCGTCACCGCGAGCGTGAGACCGAGCGCGAGGATCACGACAGCACCTCGCGCAGCATTCCCTCGGATTGCAGGCGCGCGTAGTCCGCGGGCCGGTCGATGTCCCACAGGGTGTCGAGCTCCTTCCAGCGCGATCCCGCCTCTTCGAGCCGCGCGCGCGTCTGGCCCATCACCGCGCTCCCGCCCCAGGCCACTGCCTCGAAGAGGCGCGGCATCGGGACCGCGAGGCCTACCAGCACATAGCCGCCGTCCTCGGCCGGGGCGATCACGGCGTCGTGGACGCGCAGCTCGCGCGCGGCTCGTTGCAGCGCGGCGGCGTCGAGCGCGGGGCAATCGCTTCCCATGAGAAGAAGCGGCGCGCCGCGCCCGTGGGCCGCCTCGAACGCGTGGCGCATGCGTTCGCCCAGATCCGCCCCGCGCTGGCGATGCAACGTGACGCGGAACTCCGCGGCGCAGCGCTCGAAAAAGGGATGGCTCTCGTCGGGCGCGCACCACAGCTCCACCGGCCCCACGTCCGAGCCCACCGCGGCCGCGAGCGCGTGGCGAACGAGTCCCGCGTGCAAGGCGGCCGCGCCGTCGGCGCCGAGAAGGGCGGTAAGCCGCGTCTTCACCGCGCCCGGCACCGGCGCCTTGGCGAACACCGCGATCGGCACCGCGTCAGGGCGAGGTGCGCTCGACGTCATAGCGGCGCGCGAGGCGGCCGGGATCGGCGCCGAGGGCGTAGGCGAAGCGAATGCGCCACATGAGAACGATGGTGCGCAGCGTTCCGTGCTTTTCCCAGCGGCGCCCCGAGGTGACGGCGCGCTCGCGCAGGCAAAGGGGCGGCGACGCGCGCTTGAGGCGCGTGGATAGCGCGACGTCTTCCATCAGCGCGATCTCGGGAAAGCCGCCGGCGCGCTCGAACGCGGCGCGCCGCGCGAACATCGCCTGGTCGCCGGTGGCGATGCCGGTGAGGCGCGAGCGTATGTTCATGAGGAAGGCCACCACGGCGAGGAGCGGATCGGCGCCGGCGATGGTGACGTCGAAGCGCCCCCATTCGCGCCGCGTGCGCAGCAATCCGCCGGCGATGGACGCGTCGGCCCCGTACGGCAGGAGCGTATCGGCGTGCAGGAACAAGAGAACGTCGCCGCGCGCGGCCGCGGCGCCGGCGTTCATCTGCGCGGCGCGCCCGCGCGGCGCCTCGAGCACGCGGTCGGCCCAGGGCGCGGCGAGCGCGCGCGTCGCGTCGCGGCTGCCGCCGTCGACCACGATCACCTCGACTCCGCGCGCACGCAATGGCTGCAGCGCGGCCAACGCGGCCTCGATGCCGGGCGCCTCGTCGAGCACCGGCATGACCACGGAAAGGGGCGGGTGGGACTCCATCACCCCAAGGATAATGGACTCTCGGCTAGCGCTTCGCGTCGTTGAGCGACCAGTCGTAGTCGAGGAAGGCGACGTCCGCCTTCTGATCGCGCACGGCGGCGCGGTCCTCGGGCTTGTCGGCGAGCTCGCCGGCATAGCGGGCCAGGGTCGCCTTCACGGAGGTGAAGCCCTTGTGGCCGCGCTCGAAGTCCTTGCCGTACCAGTCGAAGATCCTCGACACCTCGAGCTTCTTCGCCTGCGCGTCGTAGCGGTTGCGCGTGCGGTCCGAGAGGAAGCGTTTCATGGCGTCGTCCAGCTGGGCGTCGAGCCGGTCGGCGGTGAACGCCTCGTTCCTCAGCATGGGGCAGCCGATCGAGGCGCACACGACGGCGACGTGCACGCGCGGATCGTCGTAGACGCCTTCCTTGCGCAGCATCTCGTGCTCGATGAAATCGAGGTAGGAATCCTCGCCGAAGAGCTTGAAGAACTTCTTGCTCCAGGGCTTGGCGAGGAAGCTGCCCAGGTCGCGGATCGATTTGAGGTCCGGATACTTCGTGAGGATGAGCTCGACCGTGAAGGCGTTGTACGCATTGATGAGGAAGGCCTGCTGCTGCGGCTTGGTCCAACCATCGAACTCGGCCCTGGTGACCTTCGAATAATCGTCGAGCACCGCCTTCAGCTGCGCGTGGTCCTTGGCGAAGCCCGCGTAGTCCACGCGCGAGGCGTTGCCGTTCTGCACGTACTTCACGTGCTTCTTCAGCAGGTCGTCCCACGCCTTGTGGGAATGGTCGAGCGCGAAGGCGCTCGCGCTCAGCAGGAATGCGGCAAGGGCAATGAGGATTGTCTTCATGTTCTCAATCGTCTCCGTGGCTTTCGGCGGCTGCGTAGTACGGACGCTTGTCGCCGAGGGAAAAGAGCTTGGCGACGACCGTTCCCAGGCCGGCCTCGCCGCGCGTCCATTGGTTGAAGGCCGTGGCGAGCGCCATCTGGCCCTGCGTCACCTGCTTCTTCTTCCAGACCCCCGCCACGAACTTGTTCGCCTCCGGCAGCGTGGGATAGGCGTGGATGGTGCCGAGCACCTTGTTCAAGCCGATGCCGTGCTTCATGCACATCACGAATTCCGCGATGAGGTCGTCGGCGTGCTCCCCGGCGATGGTGGCGCCGAGGATCTTGTCGGTGCCGGGCGCGGTGAGCACCTTCACGATGCCCTCGGCCTCGCCGTCGGCGATGGCGCGGTCGAGCTCGTCGAGGCCGTAGGTGAAGACTTCGTGGGGAATCTTCTTTTCCTTCGCGTCGGTCTCATTCAATCCCACGCGTGCGACCGGCGGATCGGTGAAGGTCGCCCACGGGATCACCGAGTAGTCGACGCGGAATTTCCTGAACCTGCCGAAGAGCGCGTTCACGGCGCAATACCACGCCATGTGCGAGGCGGTGTGCGTGAACTGGTAGGGCCCGGCGACGTCGCCGGCGGCGAAGATGTTCGGGTAGTGCGCCTGCAGGTACTCGTTCACTTCCACGGTCTTCTGCTTTGTCACGGGGATGCCGAGCTCCTCGAGGCCGTAGCCCTGCGTGTTGGCGGCGCGCCCCACCGCGCACAGGATCTCGTCGCAGGCGATGCGCTTCTCGACGCCCTCGTGCTCGACCACCACGATCTTTTCGCCGTTCGCGCTCTGCACTTCCTTCGCCTTGTGGCCGACCAGGACGTCGATGCCTTCGGCGCGGAACTGCTTCGTGACGAGCTCGGAGAACTCCGCATCCTCGCGCACCATGATGCGCGGCAGCATCTCGATCTGCGTGACTTTCGCGCCCAGGCGCGCGAAGCACTGCGCGAGCTCGCAGCCGATCGGGCCCCCGCCCAGCACCACCAGGCGCTTGGGCAGCGTGCGGATGTCCCAGACGGTGTCGGAGGTGAGCGGCTTCGACTCGCGCAGGCCCGGGATTGGCGGGACGAAAGGCGCGGCACCGGCGGCGATCACGATGCTCTTGGTGCGGATCACACGCTTGGTGCCGTCGGCGAGCGCCGCCTCCACCGTCCAGGGCGAGGTGATCTTCGCGGTTCCCTTCAGGCATTCCACGCCGAGGCTCGAGTAGCGTTCCACGGAATCGTGCGGCTCGACCTCGGCCACCACGCGCTGCACGCGCTCCATCACCTCCGCGAAATCGAAGTCCGCCGTCGCCGAACGGATGCCGAGCTCCTTCGAGCGGCGCATGCGCGCGAGGAGCTTGGTGGTGGCGATGAGCGCCTTGGATGGAACGCAGCCCGTGTTGAGGCAATCGCCGCCCATCTTGTGGCGCTCGATGAGGGTCACCTTCGCCTTCACCGCCGCCGCGATGTAGGCGGACACCAATCCGGCCGAGCCGCCGCCGATCACCACCAGGTTGTTGTCGAACTTGTCGGGGCGCGACCACTTCGCGTAGACCTTGCGCGCCTTGAACACGTCGAGGACCTTCTTCGCCACCAGCGGGAAGATGCCGAGGATCACGAACGCGGCGATGAGGCCCACCGAGATCTTGAACTGGCCGAGCTGCGTGCCGGCATAGACGTAGGCGACGGTGCCGGCCAGCATGCCGACCTGGCTCACCCAGTAGAAGGTCCGTGTCTTGATGGGCGTGAGCCCCATCACCAGGTTGATCACGAAGAAGGGGAAGGCCGGCACCAGGCGCAGCGCGAAGAGGTAGAAGGCGCCCTCGCGCGCGACCCCCTCGTTGATGGGCTTCAGCTTGTCGCCGAACTTCGCCTGCACCCAGTCGCGCAACAGGTAGCGCGAGGCGAGGAAGGCGAGCGTGGCGCCGATGGAAGAGGCGAACGAGACGATGAGCGTGCCCCAGAGGAGCCCGAAGATCGCCCCGGCCACGAGCGTGAGGATAGCCGCGCCGGGAAGCGAGAGCCCGGTCACCGCGACGTAGATGAAGAAGTAGATGACGCCGGTCTCGACCGGGTGCGCCTGGAAATAGCCCTCGATCACGGCGCGCTTCGCCTGGAAGTACTCGATCGAGACGTACTGCCTCAAGTCGAAGATGAAGAACGCCGCCACCAGGGCGACGATCACGGCGAGGACGGCGAGCTTGCCTTTGTTCATGGCGGTCTTCCTGTTACGGGAACGGGGCCCGGCTGGATGCGAGGCCATCCCAGGGAGTCGGAGTCCATCGCGATTGCTTACAGCGCCTTCAGAGGAATTGTGCTCTCAGGTCCACGCTCGAGCGCTTCCCGATGTGGCGCAGGTTGGCGGCGAGCCACTCGTGGCCGGTGGCGCTGCCGCGGCGGTGCAGGTCCTGCAGGAAACTCCAGTCGAGCGAGAACTTGCTCTCCACCGACAGGTCGAGGAGCGCCTTGTCGGCACGCACCGAGTGCATCAGCACGTTCTTCAGCTTGCCGCGGAAGTCGGGCTTCAACCAGCCCTCGTCCACCAGCTTCTGCACGAAGGCGATGGCGCGCAGCTCCTTGATGAGGGAGGCGTTGAAGGTGATCTCGTTCAGCCGGTTCTCGATCTCGTGGGCGAGGCGCGGCACGCCCGGGCGCTCGATCGGGTTGATGTGCACGATGATCACGTCGCGCGAGGCGGTGTCGTAGAAGAGCGGATAAAGGACGGGGTTGCCCATGTAGCCGCCGTCCCAGTAGTAGCCGCCCTCGATCTCGACCGCCTGGAAGAGGAAGGGCAGGCACGACGAGGCCATCACCACGTCGGCGCTCACCTCGGGCGTGGTGAAGATGCGCGCCTTGCCGGTCTCGACGTTGGTCGCCGCGAGGAAGAGCTTGGTGGTCTTGCAGCGGCGCAGCCGCTCGAAGTCGACGGTTGCCACGAGCGCGTCGCGAAACGGGTTCCAGTTGAACGGGTTCCACTGGTAGGGCGATACCGCCCCGGTCATCATCTTGAAGATCTGGAACGCATGCGCGTCGGCGAAGCCCGAGCGCGTGCCGGCGAGCCGCTTCCAGAACGCGGCGAGCAGCTCGCGCGCGCCGTCGACGCCGCCCACCATGTTGCCGTAGGCGTATACCACCGCGTTGACGGAGCCGGCGCTCGCCCCGGAGATGCCCTCGATCTCGAAGGCCCCGCTCTCGAGGAAGCTGTCGAGCACGCCCCATGCGTACGCGCCGTGGGCGCCGCCGCCCTGCAGGGCGAGGTTGACGCGCCTGCGCTTGGCCGAGCGCTTGGCCATCGATCCCTAGGCCGCGCGCGGCGCGGCTTGCTCGAGGCTGAAGCGCGGGCCGTCGACGATGCGGCGGTGATAGGACGCGTGCGCGGGCGAGCCCGCCGGCCAGCTCGCGAGGAAGCGCGCGAGGAAGCCGCGCGCGTCGTAGGCGAGCTCGATCGCCTCCACGTGCACGCCGCGCGTCTCGACGCCGTAGAGTTTCCCGGAACCGGCGAAGGGCGCGCAGCCGATGCGCGTGACGAGCCCCGCGGGCCGCGCGCAGAAGTTCGGCATGCCCGCGGCGCCGTTGTTCGCGACCACGCCACGCCGATCGCCGAAGGCGAATTCCCGGATCGCGGGCAGGCACGTGTGCGTGCTCGCGAAAATGTCGACGCCGGATTCGCCGAACGCCGACTCGATCCAGCGCCGGTGCGCGGGATCGTCGAGGCGGTCGTGCGCGAAACCCCACCCGGCGAGCGATGCGGCGTCGCCGTGCACGATACCGACGCGTGCCGCGCCCACATGCGCGACGAGATTCATCGGCAGCGCGCCGAGCCTTTCGCGCAGGGCGGGAAAGGCGCGCGCGGTGCCCCGCAGGCGCTCGAGGATCTCGTTGGAGCGCGACACTTCCGCGTCGCTCACGTCGAGCGGATAGGCGCAGCCGCAGCCCGCGCCGTAGTCCTCCACCGCCGCCTCGGTCTCCACGTTGCCGCGCAGCGCCCGGTGCGCGAGAACCTCACGGCTCACGCGCTCGAAGTCGGCAAGGGCCACGTCGAACCAGTGGAAATCGCCGTTGAAGGCGAGGCTCACGGGGCCCGGCTCGCGCGCGGCGAGCGCGTGCACGGCCTCCAGCGCCTCGACATTGCCGTACAGGCCGCCGATCACGTATAGCGTTTGCGCGACGATCTCGGGATCGCGCCGGAAGACGCGTGGCGGGTAACGATAGGAGAGCGGGCAGGTGCGACCGGGCCGCTCCTCGATCGCGCGCCGCGCGCCGAGCGCCTGGCTCATGCGAGGGCGCCCGCGCAGCTCGACCCCTGGCCCGCGGTGCACCCATAGCAATGGTCGCGCACGGCGATGGCATTGCCCTCGAGGTCGCGCGCGAGGACGTCCTTCAGGTGCGTACGCGGCTTGCCCGCGACGCGCAGCGGAATTCCCAGCATCTGGTTGAAGTCGCAGTCGTACACGTAGCCCAGGTAGTCGATCGACACGAGCGAGCGGCACATCACCGACTCGAGGTTGGCGTCGCTGTGCGCCGAGCGCAGGAGATTCATGTAATCGCCGAACTGGCCTTTGGTGACCAGCGTGGAGCCGAAGCGCTGGATCGGCATGTTGGCGAGCGTGAAGAGGCGGTTGAAGACGACGCCGAACTTCCCGCCGAGGATGCGCTTGTAGTCGGCTTCGAGCTTCGCCTGCGCCGGCGGCAGGCTCGCGCCCTGCGGGTTGTAGACGAGATCGAGCGTGAGCCCGCCCGCCTCGCGCCCGTAGCCCAGCGCGTTCAACTTGCGCAGCGCCGCGATGCTCAATTCGTAGACGCCCTTGCCGCGCTGGCGATCGACGAGCTCGGGGGTGTAGCACGGCAGCGACGCGACGATGTCCACGCGCTGGTCGGCGAGGAACTGCGCGAGGTCCTCGTAGCCGGGCTCCATCAGGATGGTGAGGTTGCAGCGGTCGATCACGCGTGCGCCCAGGGCGCGCGCACCGGCCACGAGATGGCGGAAATTCGGGTTCAGCTCCGGGGCGCCCCCGGTCAGGTCGAGCGTGACGGCGCCGCTCGCGGCGAGGTAGCGCAGCACCTGGTCCGCGGTCTCGCGCGACATCGACTCGGTGCGCGTGGGGCCGGCGTTCACGTGGCAGTGAAGGCACGTCTGGTTGCAGGCGTATCCGACGTTCACCTGCAGCGTGTCGAGGCGGCCCCGGGCAAGGGCGGGAAAGTCGGTGTCGACGAGGAGCGGGAGCGTGGCGTGCATTGTCGTGATCCTTCGAGCATCTTACCAATTGCGGCTAGACTAGGCCTCATCCCATGGCGAACGAGAAGACACCTCCCCACGTCGACGGCGCGCGCCTCGATTTTTCGGGCGCGATGAGCTACGCGGACTATCTGCGCCTGGACCAGGTGCTGGACGCGCAGCAACCGCGCTCGCGCGACCACAACGAGATGCTCTTCATCGTGCAGCACCAGGCTTCCGAGCTCTGGATGAAGCTCATGATCCATGAGCTGCGTGCCGCCCGCGAGCAGATCCGCGCGGACGACCTGCAGCCCGCGTTCAAGATGCTCGCCCGCGTGGCGCGCATCATGGCGCAGCTGAACCAGTCCTGGGACGTCCTCTCGACACTCACGCCCGCCGAGTATTCCTCGTTTCGCGACGACCTCGGCGCGTCGTCGGGATTCCAGTCCTACCAATACCGCACCGTGGAGTTCCTGCTCGGCAACAAGAACGCGGTGATGATGGAGCCCCATCGCCATCGCGCCGAGGTGTTCGCCACGCTCGACGCGCTCCTCAGGGAGCCGAGCCTCTACGATGAAGCCATACGCATCCTCGCCCGCCGCGGATTCGCCGTCGATCCCGGGTGTGTCGAGCGCGACTGGCGTTCCTTACATGCGTACGACGAGTCGGTCTGCAACGCCTGGGTCGAGGTGTACCGCAATACGGCGAAGCATTGGGACCTTTACGAGCTCGCCGAGAAGCTGGTGGACCTCGAGGACGCCTTCCGCCAGTGGCGCTTCCGGCATGCGACCACCGTGGAGCGCGTGATCGGCCTGAAGCGCGGCACCGGCGGGACCTCGGGCGTGAGCTACCTGAGACGCGTGATCGAGGTGGTGCTCTTCCCCGAGCTGTGGCGCGCGCGCACCGAGCTCTGAGATCGCGACGCCGATGGCCGAAGTCGAGATCAAGCTCGAAATCCCTCCCGAGGCGCACGCCGATTTCCGCAAGCTCGCGGCGCTGGGCGCGGCCGAGCCCAGGCGCACCCGACTCCTGGCGATGTACTTCGACACGCCGCGCCATGACCTCGCGAAGCGAAACATGGCGATGCGCCTCAGGCGAAGCGGCCGGGCGTGGAAGCAGGCCCTCAAGGCGGGAGCGAGCGGTGACGGCGGACTGCACGCTCGCGACGAGTGGGAGTACGACCGCCCCGACGCCTCCATCGACCTCGCGCTTTTCCAGGCCACACCGCTCGCGGACCTGCCGCGCGCGAAGAAGCTCCACGAAAACCTCGCCGAGGTGTTCCGCGTCGAGGTCGCGCGCACCACGTGGCGCGTGGAGCTCGCGCCGGGGACGAGCGTGGAGGTCGCCCTCGATCGCGGCGTGGTGCGCCACGGAAAGCGCACCGAGACCGTCTCCGAGGTCGAGATCGAAAGCCTGGAGGGCGCGCCGCTGGCGGTGTTCGACCTCGCCGAGAGCATCGTCGAGCGTGTGGCGCTTCGCCCGAGCGCGGTCACCAAAGCCGAGCGCGGCTATCGCCTTGCGGGCGGCAGGAAGCCCGCGCCCGTCAAGGCGCGCGCGGTGGCGCTGGACGGCGCGATGGGGCCCGTGCAGGGCGCGCGCGCGGCCATCGCATCGGCGCTGCGGCAGCTGCAGGACAACGAGGCCGGCGTGCTCGCCACGCGCGATCCGGAGTTCGTGCACCAGATGCGCATCTCGCTGAGGAGGCTGCGCTCGGCGTTGCGCGCGTTTCGCAAGGCGACCGGGCTCGATCTCGAAGCGGGCGTGCGCGATGATTTGCATTGGATCACCCAGGCGAGCGGCAGGGCGCGCGACATGGACGTGCTCGCGACGCATACGTTGCCGGCGATGCTCACCGCGTATTCGAGAGGCGACACGCACGCGCTCGCGCGCCGCCTGGCGGCCCGGCGGCGCAAGGCGCGCGACGAGGTGCGCGCGGCCCTGTCTTCACAACGCTATGTGCGACTCGTGCTCGTCCTCGCCCGCTGGCTCGCGAGCCCATGCGTCGAGACCGATGCCGGCGCGAGCCTCAAGCAGTTCGCCGACCGAGTGCTCACCAAGCGCCATGCGCGCTGGATGAAGGCCGCCCAGGGGGTCGAGTCCATGTCGCCCGCGCAACGTCACCGCGTGCGCATCGCCGCCAAGCGCCTGCGCTATGTGGCCGACGGCTTCGCCTCGCTCTACCGGCGCAGGCGCATCGACGCATACCTCGGCGCGCTGTCCCGCCTGCAGGACGACCTAGGCCGCGCGAACGACGCGGCCGTCGCCGAACGCCTGCTGGGAGAGCTCGCGGCGCCCGCGCCCTTCGCCGCCTTCGCGCGCGGCTGGCTCGCTTCGGAAACGCGTGCCAGCCTCGCCGGCCTCGCGCGCGACGTGAAGCGGATCGACCGCGCCGTACCCTGGGAGAAAGACTGATGTTCGAAAGCGTCGAGATCGGCCACAAGATCAGGAAGAGCGTCTTCAAGCGCCGCGAGCCGCAGCTGCGCCAGCGCCTGCTCGACCTGCAATACAAGCTCCTCGAGAAGAAGGAGTTGCCGGTGCTCGTGGTGGTAAGCGGTCTCGACGGAGCGGGCAAGAGCGAGACCTTCAATCTTTTCAACGAGTGGATGGACCCGCGCCACATCCGCACCGTGGCCTTCGGCAAGCCCACCGAGTGGGACCTCGAGCGCCCCGAGATGTGGCGCTACTGGCAAACGCTGCCGCCGAAGGGCCGCATCGGCATCCTGGTCGGCGCCTGGTACCAGGATCCGCTCAACGCACGCGCGTACCGCGGCGAGAAGCGCGCCGCGTTCGAGCGGCGCATGGAGCGCATCCGCCACTTCGAGCGGATGCTCGCCGCCGAGGGCGCGCTCATCCTGAAGCTCTGGTTCCACCTTTCGAAGAGCGCGCAGAAGGAGCGCCTCGAGGAGCTCGCGTCGAGCCGCAAGACCGCGTGGCGCGTCACCAAGGAGGAATGGCGCCAATTCCGCCACTATGACAAGTACGTCGAGATCGCCGAGGAGATGCTGAGCGGCACCAGCACGGGCGAGGCGCCCTGGGAGATCATCGACGGGAGCGACCACGAATACCGCTCGCTCACCGCCGGGGCGCTCCTCGAGGAGACCCTCGGCGCACGCCTCGGCGGAAGCCGCCGGGCGACGGCGCCCGAGCCGCCGCCGCCGATGCCCCCGCTCGACAAGCGCACGCTGCTCGCGTCCTTCGATTACTCGCGCGCCCTCGACCGGGATACCTACAGGAAGAAGCTCGACAAGTTCCAGGGCCGGCTGAACGGCATCATGCGCGGCGATCGCATGCGCGAGCGCTCGCTCATCGTGGTGTTCGAGGGCATGGACGCCGCGGGCAAGGGCAGCACCATCCGGCGCGTGACGCAGGCGCTCGACGCGCGCTTCTTCCGTGTGATCCCGATCGCCGCTCCCACCGAGGAGGAACGCGCGCAGCCCTACCTCTGGCGCTTCTGGCGCCACGTGCCCGGCCACCAGCGCACGGCGATCTTCGACCGCTCCTGGTACGGGCGGGTCCTGGTGGAGCGCGTCGAAGGCTACGCGGCCGAGCCCGACTGGATGCGCGCCTACCACGAGATCAACGAGTTCGAGGGGCAGCTCGCCGAGGCCGGCGCCATCGTCGTCAAGTTCTGGATGGCGACCACGCCCGCGGAGCAGCTGCGCCGCTTCAAGGAGCGCGAGACCACTTCGTACAAGCGCTACAAGATCACCCCGGACGACTGGCGCAACCGCAAGAAGTGGCCGCAGTACGAGCTCGCGGTGAACGACATGGTGGAACGCACGTCCACGGAGCACGCGCCTTGGAACGTGGTCGCCTCCGACGACAAGCTCTTCTCGCGCATCGAGGTGCTGAAGACCCTGGTGCGCACTCTCGGGAAAGACCTCTGAAAAGCGGTGTCAGGTACGACTTTTCGAGGAGCGACCCCGTCTGCGAAAAGTCGTACCTGACACCACTTTTCAGGCGAGCGTCAAGCGGATGCGGTTGCGCCCGAAGATGTACGAGTAGTCGGCGGTGGCGGTGAGGCCATGGGCGAGGATCACGCCCAGGCCGCCCTCGCGGCGCGTCTCGGCGAGGGCCTCGAGCAACTCGCGCGTGGCCGCCGCGAACGGATTGAAGGGCGGCGCGCGGTCCTCGTAGATGAGGGAGATCTCGCCCGCGCTCGCCGAAAGGGTGATCCACACCGGGGCCTCGCTGCCGCCGCGGTGGCCATGCTTCACCGTGTTGAGGAAGAGCTCCTCGATCACCAGGTTCGCCTTGAGCCCGGAATCCCGGGGAACCCGCGCTCCGCGACAGAATTCCTCGATGAAGGCGCGCGCGTTCTTCCACGCCTCGAGGCGGGACGGAAACATCCCCATTCGCGTTGTGACAAGGTTCACATGCAGCCCCTCCCGGCTTCCGGCATTATAGGCACGCTAAATCAGGCTTTTCTTCAGGGGAGCGATGTCATGCGCAAATGGATTCTGGCGGCGGCCCTGGCGGCCGCGTTTCCGGTGGTAGCGGCCGATGTCGGCCTCATCAAGGTTTCCAAGGGCAGCGTGCACATACAGCGCGGCGCCGACAAGATGCCCGCCACGGTGGGCGCGGGGGTGCAGGCTTCCGACGTGATCGTCACCGGGGCCGACGGCTCCGCGGGCATCACCTTCACCGACAACAGTCTCGTCTCGGTCGGTCCGGGCAGCGTGTTCGCGATCGACAAGTACGCGTTCGACTCGACCACCCACCAGGGCGAGTTCGAGGGCAACCTGAAGCAGGGCCGGCTCGCGGCGGTCTCGGGCAAGATGGTGAAGCAATCTCCCGAGTCGATGAAGATCCGCACGCCTTCGGCGATCATGGGCGTGCGCGGCACCGAGTTCGTGGTCCAGGTCGACGAGAAGGGCAAGTAGCCTTTCCCTTGAAGTTCCTCGTTCTCATCGCGCTGGCGGCCCTGGCCGCCGGCTGCGCTTCGGCCCCCAAGACGCCCGCGTTGTTCGCGGTCGTGCCGGGCGCCGACGGCCACGTGGGCGCGGTGGTGGTGCGCACCGGGCGCGAGGAGCGCGTCATCGATTCGGCCTACGGCGCGCAGCGCCTGCGCCGGGACGGCTCCGTCGAGGCCGCCCAGCTCACCGCCGCCGACATCCGCCGCGAATTCGGCTCCACCCTCGACGCGCTTCCCGGAAAGCCCGCGACCTTCACCCTGTACTTCCTCGAGGGCCGCGACGAGCTCACGCCGGAATCCAAGGGCGAGATGGACAAGGTTTTCGGCGAGCTCAAGCGCCGTCCGCTGCCCGATATCGTGGTGATCGGGCACACCGACACCGTGGGCGGGCTCGCCTTCAACGACCGCCTCTCACTCGCGCGCGCCGAGCGCCTGCGCGAGATGATGATCGGCCTGGGCATTCCCGCCGAGCGCATCAGCGCCGCCGGCCGCGGCAAGCGCGAGCTTCTCGTCCCCACCGAGGACAGCATCTCCGAGCCGCGCAACCGGCGCGTCGAGATCAACGTTCGTTAGCGCTTCGGCGCTCCCCTTCCCAGCGCAGCGCGAGGAGGGTGATGTCGTCGGCGGGCTCGGCCTTGCCCGCGAAACGCCGCACGTCGTCACGCAGCCTCGTGATGAGCTCCTGCGGGGCGACGCCCTCCGGCATCCACGATAACGACGCCCGCAGGCGCTCGACGCCGAAGAATTCGCGCGCGACGTTCATGGCCTCCGTGGCGCCGTCGGTGACGGCGCAGATCCATTCGCCGGGCTGGAGGCGGCGGCGCACGGTCTGGTAGCGGAAGTCGTCGATCACGCAGAGGGGCGGACCCCCCGGCATCTCGAAACGCTCGGGGGCGCCCTCGGGCGTGCGCGCGAACGGCGGCTCGTGGCCCGCGCTCGAGAATTCGAGCACGCCGCTCGCGATGTCGAGGATGCCCGCGAACGCGGTCACGAAGAGCTGCTCGGGGTTCTCGCGCTCGATCTCGCCCTGGGCGCGGGTCAGCACCTCGCCCACGTCGCCGCCGCGCAGCACGGCGCTCTTCAGGTGCGACTTCACCGACGCCATGAAGAGCGCCGCGGGAAGACCCTTGCCGGAAACGTCGGCGACCACGAAGAAGAGGCGCTGCGGATCGATCATGAAGCAGTCGTAGAAATCGCCGCCCACGGTGCGCGCGGGCTCGAGGAGCGCGGCGAGCTTGAAGCGGCGGTCGTCGCCCAGCGTCTCGCGCGGATCGGGAAGCAGTCCCATCTGGATGCGCCGCGCGGCATCGACCTCCCCCGCCATGTGCGCCGCCTGGTCGCGCAGCTGGCGGCGCTGGCGCTCCGCTTCCGAAAGCGTTCCCACCACCACGCTGCCGAACACCGCGACCGTGCCCAGGGCGGGCCAGGCGAAGTCGAACAGCACGTTGAAGTGGCGAAAGGCGATGAGCCCGACGGCGAAGAGTGCCAGCACCAGGAAGACCACGAGATTGATGCCCTGCAGCGCGGAGCGCCTCGGGATGAACCAGATGAGCACCAGGCCGCAGGCGAAGAAGGCGAGGCCCTCATACCACACCGCCGCCGCGGGCCGCACCAGCGCGACCCCGTTGAAGAGATTCTCGACCACCTGCGCGTGGATCTCGACCCCGGGAATGAATTCCCCGAGGGGCGTCGACTTGCGGTCGAGCACGCCGAGCCCGGTCACGCCCACCAGCACGACCTTGTTCACCAGGCGCTCCGGATCCACCTTGCCGCTCAGGATCTCGTAGGCCGAGACCATGCGGTCGTCGTCGTGCTTGCCGTAGCGCAACCACGTGGTGCCGTCATCCTGCAAGCGCGTGGCGATGTCCCCGAAGCGCAGCGCCAGCAATCCACCGGGCGCGTCGTCGATGCGCATGCCCGAGCCCAGCGCGACGCGCAATGTCTCGACGCCCAGCGACGGCACCACCACGCCCTGCACGCGCTGGGCGAGGGGCACCAGGCGCACGATCTGGTCCTGGGGCCCGGAGTTCATGAGCCCGCGCGATTGCGCCGCCGAATCGATCACCGCAAGGCTGCCGATGTAGCCCGGCCAGTTGCGCAGCCCCTGATGTCGCTCTCCCGAGGTCACCACGGGTGCGGCGCGCGGCGGGCCGGGAAAGCGCACATCGACGTCTTCCCCGGCGCCGATGCCGAGCACCACGTTGCGCCCGCGCACCGCGTCGGCCAGCAGCTGGTCGTTGGAGGGCAGCGACTGCAGCGCCCTGGCGAGCTCGGTGGGCAGGATCGGGATCTCGGCGGCGATCGCCGCGGGCGAGAAGCGGTCGGGCTCGGCGAAGAAGAGATCCAGGCCGATCGCAGCGGGCCGGCTCTCCGAGATGCGCATGATGAGCTCGGCCACGCGCGTGCGCGGCCACGGCCACTGGCCGTAGTGCGCGATCGCGTCCTCGTCGATCACGACGACGGCGACCGGCTGCGTGGTGCGCTCGAGGGGAAAGAGGCGCTGGTAGCCGTCGAAGACGACGTACCGCAGCGGGTTGGCGAGCGGCGCGAAGAGCAGGAACAGCGCGAGCGCGGCGAGGAGCACCAGGGCGAGAACCCGCAGGCCTCGCAGCGTGCTCAGAGATCGATCTCCAGCCCGTCGTAGGCGGCCGACACCTTGAGCGCCTGGTCGCCGCGCGTGAGCTCCTCGAAGCGGCGCGCCTCCTTGAGCAGGCCCTCGAGTGTCGCGTCGTTGTTGGCGGGCTCGTGGTGGAAGAGCACCAGGTGGCGCGCGCGCGCCATCTGGCAGAGCTCGACGCCCACGATGTTGCTCGAGTGGCCCCAGTCGGCCTTCACGCTGATGGCCTCGGCAAGGGCGTACATCGCATCGAAGATCACCACGTCCGCGCCACGGAAGAACGCGGCGAATTTCTCGGCCTCGGCACGGTCCTCGAGCTTGTGCTCGGAATCGGTCGTGTACACGACCACCTTGCCGTCGTGCTCGAAGCGGTAGCCATAGGAGTCCCCACCGTGCAGCTGCAGGTGGGGAGTGACCTTCATGGCGTTCAGCGCGTAGGGCTTGCCGGGCATGAGCTTCACGAACTCGATGTCGGCGCCGAGCTGCTCCCATTCCACCGGGAAACACGGCGCCGAATGCTGCCTGCGGAACGCCTCCTCGAGCACGTCATGGCAGCCGTGGATGCGGATCTTCGTGCCCGGCACATACGCCGGCCCGAAGAGCGGGAAACCCATGATGTGGTCCCAGTGCACGTGGGACATGAAGACGTTGATGGTCGCGGGCTTGCGCGCCTGGCGTGCGAGCACGTGTACGCCGAAGGGGCGGGCACCGCTGCCCATATCGCACACGTAGTACTCGTCACCCGGTATCTCGATCTCGACGCACGGCGTGTGGCCGCCGAAGGTGTGCGTGAGGGAAAAGTCGAGCTCGGAGCTGGCGTAGGCGTGCGCTTCCTCGTAGCTCTCGAAGGTCTTGCCGGACGCCTGCACCAGCGCCTGGGCGAGCTTGTCGCGCACGTCGGCGGCGGTGAGCGCCACCGGGATCGATCCGCGAGTGCCCCAGAAGCGCACGCGCATGGTCAACCCTTGTCGAACGCCGTGCCCGCTTCGGCGGACACCGCGCCCAGCGCCTCGCGCACCGTCGGGAACACCTGGAACACAAGGTTGAAGTGGGAAATCTCGAAGATCTCGGAGACCATCGGCTGCAGCGCCGCCACGGCGATGCGCGCCTGCATTGTCTTGGCCTGCCGCGAGGCGAGCATGAAGCAGCGCAGCCCCGCGCTGGAAACGTACTCGAGCCCCGAGAGGTCGAGCACCACGGAGCCGCTGCCGGCGGCCGCGGTGTCGACGCTTTTCATCAGGTCGGCGGTGAACCCGACGCAGGTGTCCTGGTCGAGGCGTCCCTCCACGCGCAGGACCACCGCGTTTGCGAAGCGCCGGGAGGAGACGTTCATGGAGTTCTAGTTATAGGCGAGGGTCGCGCCTATTGTGTCACAGCCTCTGCTCGCGGAAAAAACCGAGCTTCTCCTGGGCGGCGCGGTCGGAATAGGAGAAAACGATCCAGTCCGCCGAGGCGGCCAGCGAGTACTTCATCCAGCCCGGGACCACCACGATGTCGTGGGGCGCGATCTCGAAGCGCGTGCCGGCCACCTCCAGCGTGCCGTCGCCCTCGACGCCCACGAAGATCATGCTGTCGCTCGAGCGGTAAGCCCGGCTCGCGAACCCGGCGGGAACGAGGCGGATCATGGTCGCCATGGTCGGCATCGCCCACCCGCCATCGACGGGACTCGCATAGCGCATGACGTGGCCGAGGTGCGCGTCGGGCGCGCCGGCGCGGGCCATTTCGTGCAGCAGCTGGCGCGCGCGCCGATAGGGAAAGTGGATGAGCCCGTCGAAGGGCGAGGCGACCGGCGCGCGCGCCGAGTGATCCTCGCGGAACGTCGCGTTGAAGTGCGCAAGCATCGGGATGTCGAGGCCGTCGAGCCAGACCATCGGGGCCACCCCGTCGTGACCGTGCTCGTGCCAGCGCCACGCGGGCGTCACCACGAAATCGCCCGGCTCCATCATCACCTTCTGGTCGTCGATGGTCGTGTACGCACCGCTGCCCTCGATGATGAAGCGCAGCGCCGACTGCGTATGGCGGTGCGCGGGCGCGATCTCGCCGGGCATGATGAGCTGCAAGCCGGAAAAAAGCGTGCTGGTGATGCGCGATGAGCCCCGCAGGGCCGGGTTCTCGAGAAGCAGCACGCGCCGCTCGGCCTCCTCGGCGCTGATGTGCTCGGCCGCTTCCAGCACCAGCGGCCGCGCGTCTGCGTACTTCCATTGATGCGCGACGCCGATCGGCGTGGGCTCCGCCGGCACCAGCCCCTTCAACCGCGTCCAGAGCGGCGCCATGTTCGAAGGATCGATGCGCTTGTAGAAATCCTCGCGTTGCGCTTGAGTGTCTCGTGTATTCATAGTCACCTCGCCAGGCAATTGTCGACGCGCCATCCGTAGAGCCATTCGAGAGAATCGTAGTAGCGCTCGGGCGTGCGCCCCCTCCACAGGTCGTTCCTCACCAGGCGCTCGACGCCCTTGGCGTGGTAGATGCGCCCCATCTCGCGCGTGAGCAGCACCACGCGCGCGGTGCGCGCGACGCGCGAGCGTTGATAGAGCTGGAAGGCGCCCGCCAGGTCCCCGGGGCGCTCGCCCAGCGCCTCGCCCAGGGTAACCGCGTCCTCCATTGCCATGCAGGCTCCCTGCGCCAGGTATTGCATCATGGGATGGGCCGCGTCGCCCAGGAGCGTCACGCGCCCGAAGCTCCACTCGCCGATCGGCTCGCGGTCCGCGGTCGCCCAGCGCCGCCAGCTCCTGGGAAGGTCGAGGAGCTGGCGCGGGCGCGCGCCGATGCCGTCGAAGTACGACATGACCTCCTCGCGGCTGCCGTCGGTCACGCCCCACTCCTCGGCCTTGCGGCTGTGGAAGGTGACGACGACGTTGTATTGCTCGCCGCCGCGCAAGGGGTAGTGCACGAGATGGCAATCGGGGCCGGCCCACACGCACGGCGCGTTCCACTTGAGGTCGGCGGGAAAATCGCCCGCGTCGACCACCGCGCGGTAGACCACGTGTCCGGTGACGCGCACCGGATCGCCCACCAGCTGCTGGCGCACGTTCGATTTCACCCCGTCGCAGCCGATGAGCGCCACGCCTTCATGCGCGGCGCCCTGGTCGTCGATCGCCCTCACGCCGCGCGCGTCCTGCTCGACGCGATCGATGCGCGTGGACGTGACGAGCTCGATGTGGCCGTCGCGCTGCGCGCCCTCGAGAAGCGCCGAATGCACGTCGGCGCGGTGGCTCACGGCATAGGGATTGCCGAAGCGCTCGCGGAACGCATCGCCCACCGGGATCGAGGCCACCTCGCTTTCGTCGACCGCGTCCATCATCACGATGCGCTCGGTGTACACCGCGCTTTCGCGGGCGCGCGCGCCGACGCCGAGCGCATCGAATGCCGAGAACGCGTTGGGACCGAGCTGGATGCCGGCGCCGATCTCGCCGATGTGGGCGGCCTGCTCGAGCACCTTCACGGCGAAGCCGCGGCGCGCGAGCGCGAGGGCGGCGGCAAGGCCGCCGATGCCGCCGCCGGCGACGAGCACGGGATGGGAAGTTCGGGGTAGGGCCACGATCAGCTCTCTAACCCGAGATTAACCGAACTTCGAGCTTCAAAAATGGTGGCCTGGGGCGGAATTGAACCACCGACACACGGATTTTCAGTCCGCTGCTCTACCAACTGAGCTACCAGGCCGGGAAAGCTTAAAATTATAACTGTTTCGACCCTCCCTGAGCCATTCCCCCTTGCAGAACATGCCCAGAGCCGCGCGCATCGCGGCCGGCCTCGCGGTTTGCGCCGCCGGCGGCGCGCTCTTCGCGTGGCTGCGCACGCCGCTGCCTTGGATGATCGGCCCGCTGGTCTCGATGGCGATCCTGCGGATGGCGGGCGCCCCCCTCGAAGCCGTGCCGGGCGGGCGCAACGCCGGGCAGCTCGTGGTGGGCGTGAGCCTGGGCCTCTATTTCACGGCGCCGGTGGTGCACGAGGTCGCGAGCTTCTGGCCGTGGTTCGTGTTCCTCGGCTTCGCCGCCATCGGCCTGGGAGCGGCGAGCGCGCTGGTGTTGATGCGGGTGGGAAAGGTCGATCGCGCGACGGCGTATTTCAGCAGCATGCCGGGCGGCGCGGCCGACATGGCCAGCATGGGCGACCGGCACGGCGCCTCCATGGACCTGGTCGCGTTCGCGCACTCGATGCGCATGCTGCTGGTGGTGACGGTGATCCCGGTGTCGATCACGCTCGCGGGCTTCTCCTCGACCGACGAGTACCGTGCGGTGAGCGTCGCCTTCGACGGCGCGCGGCTCGCGGAATTGCTCGCGCTCGCGGGCGCGGCCGCGTGGCTCGCGCAGCGACTGCGCGCGCCCACCGCGTTCACGCTGGGCCCACTCGCGGTGAGCATCGCCGTCACCGCGTGGGGCATCGATTTCTCCTCGGTGCCGACCCCGCTCACCAACGCGGCGCAGGTCCTGCTCGGCTGCTCGCTCGGCTCGCGCTTCGATCGCAAGTTCCTCTTTTCCGCGCCGCGCTTCGTCGCCGCCCTGGTGCCCTCGATCGTGGTGATGGTGGGCCTCGCGGCATTCGTGGGCTGGCTCATCGCCGTCACCAGCGGCGCCTATCTGGGGACGGCGCTCCTGGCCGCGGCCCCGGGCGGCATCGCGGAGATGGCGATCACCGCGAAGGTCCTGCGCATCGGGGTCGCCTTCGTCACCGCGGCGCACGTGGTGCGTTACGTGATCGTCGTGCTCTTCACGATTCCGATGTTCCACCTCCTCGAGGGCGCGCGCCGCAATTTGACAACGCGGCGTTGATCGGGCTCTCATGGGCTGAACTCCCGGAGGAGAAAAAATGAGATTCGAGAAGCTCGCCGCCTGCGCGGCCGCCTGCCTCATGTCGCTCGCGGCCGCGGCGCAGTACCCCACGCGTCCGATCACCATCGTGGTGCCGTTCACGCCGGGCGGCTCGTCCGACATCACCGCGCGCAACATCGGCCAGAAGCTCTCCGAGATCCTCGGGCAGAGCGTGATCATCGACAACAAGCCCGGCGCCAACGGCTCGATCGGCGCGACCTACGTGGCGAAGGCGCCCGCCGACGGCTATACGCTCTTCGTGGGCTCCATCGGCGTCTTCGCGATCAACCCGGCGCTCTACAAGGACCTCGCCTACGATCCGCGCCGCGACTTCGACCTCCTCTCCGTGGTGGTGCGCACGCCCAACGCGCTGGTGGCGACCGCGAGCTTCCCGCCCAACACGGTGGCGGAGTTCATCGAGTACCTGAAGAAGAATCCCGACCGCGTGTCGTTCGCCTCGTCGGGGACCGGCTCCTCCGACCACCTCACCGCCGCGCTCTTCTGGCAGAAGACCGGCACCACCGGAATCCATATCCCGTACAAGGGTGGCAGCGCCGCGCACATGGACATCATCGCCGGCAACTCCAACGTGTCGTTCCAGAACCTGGGCTCGATCACCCAGCACGTGCGCGGCGGCAAGATGAAGATCCTCGCGGTGACTTCCGACAAGCGCGATTCCACCTTTCCCAACACGCCGACCCTCGCCGAGGCCGGCGTGCCGGGGCTCGAAGTGTTCTCGTGGCAGGCGATCGTCGCGCCCAAAGGCTTGCCGAAGAACGTGAAGGACAGGCTCGAGGCCGCGCTCGCCACGGCGTACAAGGATCCTGAGCTCGCGCGCAAGTTCAACGACATCGGCTTCGAGGTGGTGGGCGGCACGAGCGCGGAGTTCACGCGCTTCCTGAACGAGGAGCTCGCGCGCTGGAAGCAGGTGGTCGACGCGGGCGGCATCAAGCAGAACGACTGACCGGGAGAGGAAATGAACGGCATCATCCGCAAGCTCGCTATCGCCGTCGCGGCGCTCGCAGTCGCGTCGACCGCGCTCGCGCAGCCGTATCCGTCGAAGCCGATCAAGATCATCGTGCCGTATCCGCCCGGCGGGACCTCCGACATCCTCGCGCGCTCCGTGGGGCAGAAACTCACCGAGACGCTCGGCCAGGTGGTGGTCGTCGAGAACAAGCCTGGCGCCACCGGCAACATCGGCGCCGACTTCGTCGCGAAGTCCGCGCCGGACGGCTACACCGTGCTCCTTGCCGACATCGGCTCGCTCGCCATCGCGCCGAGCGTGACCACGGCGCTGCCGTTCGATCCGGTGAAGGACTTTGCACCCGTGGTGATGGTGGCGTATTCGCCGCACATCCTCGCGTTGAATCCCACGGTGCCCGCCAATAGCGTGAAGGAGCTCGTGGCGCTCCTCAAGGCGAAGCCCGACAGCCTCAACTTCGCCGTTTCGGGCGTGGGCGGCGCGAACCACCTGGCCGGCATCGACTTCGCGGCGCGCACCGGGGTGAAGTGGACCTACGTACCCTACAAGGGCGGCTCCCAGGCGATCACCGACCTCATGGCGGGCCACGCGCAGGTGATGTTCAACGGCATGCTCGCGACCTATCCCGCGGTGAAGGACGGCAAGTTGAAGGCGATCGCCATCTCCAGCGCCAAGCGCTTCGCGGCGGCGCCGGACCTGCCGACGGTCGCCGAGTCGGGTGTTGCGGGATTCGAGACCGGCTCGTGGCAGGGCATCGTCGCGCCCGCGGGCACGCCGCCCGAGGTCGTGAAGAAGCTGCACGCGAGCGTCACCGCGATCCTCGCCACGCCCGAGATGAAGGAGAAGCTCCTCGCCGCGGGCGCCGAGACCCGGCCGCAATCGCCGCAACAATTCGGCGCGTTCATCCGCGACGAAAAGGCGCGCTGGGCGAAGGTCGTCAAGGAGTCGGGCGCGAAGTTCGACTGATTTCCTTTCACTCCATTTTGCGCAGCTCGCTCTTCTCGTACCAGCGCGCGATCCTCTCGCCGTCCCACACGAAGCATAGGTGCGCGCCCTGCACCGCGCGCCTGAGGAGCCGCGGCTTGAAGACCGCGATGCACTCGCCGCCCGGGTGGCGAACGCTGTCGTAGACGATGCCGCCCGCGCCTTGGGCTCGCAGCTTCACGCCATACGGCCGGGACGCGGCGTAGCTCGCGGGATCGTAGAGGTCGCGGCGGCGCTTCTGCTGCCCGCGAATGTCGGTGAGCTCGGCGTCGATGCTGGCGAGGTAGCAGCGCATGTCGATCTGCGTCGCGGTTTGCTTGGTCGCGCGCAGGAAGCGCGCGCGATGGTGCGCCGTCTCCCACACCGCGGTCTCGAGCGCATGGGCCGCGTAGTACACGCCGAAGCTGCCGTCGCTGAAGCGGCTGCCGTCGGGATTGCGGTGCGTGAAAGCGGCCATGATCGGCGAGGCGCCCGGCCCGCAGATGCGGTCCTCGCGGGCGACGAGGTGGATCTCGCCCGCCTCCTCGCGCAGGCGATCGTTGGTCTGCGATTCGAACGCGAACACCGCTTCCAGGTCCTCCGGGCGCGCGACGCGCTCGAAGAGCTGGATCGGCGGAAAGCGGCTCGGCACCAGCCGGTAGCTCGGCCGCCAGATGACGCGCGACACGATGCTAGTTCCAGCCGCCGCGCTGCGCGTCGAGGTATTGGCGCACCTGGTAGAGGTCGCTCACGCGCCCGGCGGCGAGGCGCTCGAGGGCGCTGCGCCCGCCGAAGAGCGGCGCGTCGTTGGGCTTGCGCATCCAGGCGTCGGCGCTCGCGGCGTCCGGCAGGAGCACCTGCAGCGCCTTGTAGATGCCGAAGATGTACGAGAGGCGCTCGATGGTGTCGGGCGCCAGCGCCACGGCGCCGCTTTCCTTCCAGCGGTTGAAGGTCGAGCGCGAGCGCAACCCCAGGAGGGCCATCTGGGTTCCGGGGCCAACGCCCCATGCGTTGGCGATGTTGAAGAACGTGCGCAGCGCCGCCGCGCCGGCCGCGGGGCTGGCGACGTCGATCGGAAGGCTTGCGGGGCGCGGCTTTTGCATGGGAGGGCATCGCGACTCGATGTTTCATATGATACATCACTGCAAGAAATGTTCAATATGGTTGTCAGCCTCCGTGCGCTACGCGCTTCAGGTCGCGAAACGCGGCGAAGAGCCAGGAACGCATCCCCACCACCAGCGTGTAGTCGCGGCGCTGCGCCTCGGGAAGCTTCTGGTCGGCGAGGTGCCGCTGCGCGAAGTCCTCGCCCACCCGCCGCAGCCGGTCGACGAAGCCGGCCGCCTCGTTCGGGCCGATCTGCCCGTGGACGAGCATCATCAGCTCGCCCTCGCCGTCGAAGCCGCCGCTGTAATAGTCGGCCACCACATGCTCCCGGAAGTACTGCATCACCGGCCCATGGGGGCGCCAGCGGAAGCTCTTCGCGACCTTCAGCGCATAGCGGTTCAGCGGGCGCAGCTCGATGATGCCGAGGCGATCGAGCTCGGCGAGATGGGCGACGCACTCGGCATCGCTGAACGACCAGTTCGCCACGATGTGCTCGTAGGGCCACAGGCTCAGGCAGCAGATGGCCATGAGAAGGAGCCTGCGATCGGCGACTACGGCCTTCTCCTGCTCGAGCGTGAGCTCGCGGCCGAGGGGCCGGGCGTCGGCGACCTGGCGCGCCAAGTCGGCGAAATCCATCTTCAGAACGCGCAGCATGTCGTCGATGCGCGAGAGCGGCATGTCGCCCTTGGCGAAGATGCGCTTGATGCTCGATTCCGACAATGCCAGCTCGCGGGCGAGGTCCGAATAGGTGATGCCCGCGGTCTTGAGCTCGCTCTTCAATGCCGTGATGAGGTCATGGGTGGTGCTCATGGGCAGGGCCTTCCACGGGCGAAAGTATCGTCAAATGGTACCGAAGAGCGCGCTTGCCGCCACTTTCCCGTCTCTTCTTGATACCGGACCGGCTTGCGGCCACGATCGCCGGCATCGACACCGAAGGAGGCCCGCGATGAGATATCCCGTTCGAACCGCGATTGCCGCGTTCGTGGCCGCCGCCATGATCGCTGGCGCCCACGCGCACTCCAACCCCTCTAACGCGAGCGCGTTGTCGGCTGTTCCGGTCGCCGTGTCGGTGGCCGCGCCCGCGATGCTCCTGTCCGCCGGAGCCATGCTCACCGTGGTCTCCGTCGAAGCCGGCAGCGCCGGTACGGTCTGGGTTCTCGAGCGCGCCTCGGACGGCGCTCGCGCGAGCGTGACGCTGGGTGCGCAGGCAGCCGCGGGACTGTCGCTCGCCGCGGGCACGGTGGTGGAGGTCAGCGCATTCAGCGCGGGATGCGTGCTGTCGGCGGCCGGCAAGGCGATCGCTTTCATCCCCAACGAGATCGGACGCGCGCTTCTCTACAGCGAGCGCGTGACGCGATGAGGGTCGCGCGCTTGCGCGCCGTGTTGGGCGCGGCGTTGCTGTGCGTCGCCGTGTTCGCCCATGCCGGGCGCTCCTGCGAAGCGGTGGCGCCCGAGGCTCGCAACGTGCAGCGCGCCATGATCCTCGCGCAGCGCGTGGCCGAGCGCCTCGACGAGAGCGGCGCGCAAGTAGTGGTGCTGGGGCGGGTCGGGCAGGACCTGCGACGCTACGGCCAGCGCTATTCGCACATGGCCTTCGCCTATCGCGACGAAGGCCGCTGGCGCGTCGTTCACAAGCTGAACCAGTGCGGCAGCGCGCAGGCCGCGATCTACCGCCAAGGGCTGGGCGAGTTCTTCCTCGACGATCTCTTCGACTACCAGGCCGCCATCGTCGTCCTCGCGCCCGGGCTGCAGGCGCGGTTGCTGCCCGCGTTGCGCGACAACCGGCAGCTCGCGCTGCTGCACACCGAGGCTTACAGCATGGTCGCCTATCCGTGGGCGCAGACCTACCAGCAATCCAACCAGTGGGCCCTGGAGACGCTCGCCATGGCCGAGGACCCCGCGGCCTCGACGCGCGAGCGCGCGCAAGCCTGGCTCAGGCTGCACGACTATCGGCCCGCGACTCTGCGCCTCGACGTGTGGACGCGCCTGGGCGCGAGAATGACCGCCGCCAACGTCGCCTTCGACGACCATCCCAACGAAAAGCGTTTCAGCGACCGCATCGAGACGGTCACGGTGGACTCGGTGTTCGCGTGGCTGCAGCGCACGGGATCGGGGTCGGCGCCGATGGTCGTGCGCTAGCGCGACCTCCTCCTCGGGTAACATCGTTCGCACTGCCCGCCCGGAGGCAAAGCAGTAGGAGGTCTACGGGTCCTCTCGACCCAGCGCGTCGCGCAGCGCCTCCCGCTCCTGACCGGTGAGGGCCGGACTGAAATGCAGCAGCGGGTCGAGGATGTCCGGGCTCTCGAAGTAGGCTTCACGGCAATCGAGGTGAATGTATCCGCCCGGCGAAAAGTTGCCTTCCTCGTGGAAGACGAGGCGGATGCGCCAGCCGCCGCGCTCGATGAGTTCCTTGCAGTTCCGGCAGCGTGCCTGCCCGGTGGGAGAGATCTCCGCGCCGTCGATGCGCTGCAGGCGATGCCGCGCGAGGGCGAGGCGAGCGGCGCGCTCGAGCGGCTCGCGGCCGGCCACCTCGGTTGCCGCGCCGGCCAGGCCTTCGAGCAGCACATCCGGGCGCTTGTACGCCGCGCACATCGGATGGAACCAGTGCGTCACCTCGCCCTCTCCGAACGGGTTTGGCAGGCGTTCGCCGAAGCGCAGCTCGCCCTTCTGCAAGGCCTGCCTGCAGCCGCGACACTTGGAGCGCCCGGTGGCGGCGGGTTCGAAGACGTGGGCCATGCGCAATTGTCGCGCAAACAAAAGCCCCGCCGAGAGGCGGGGCTTTTCTTGCTGCGTGTGATTGGGTCCCGGGCCATTGCCGCAACCGCGGCGCCCGGGATGACGATCACATATCCATGTCACCCATGCCGCCCATGCCGCCGCCGCCGCCCATCGAAGGCTTGTCGTCCTTCGGCAGCTCCGCGACCATCGCATCGGTCGTGAGGATGAGGGCCGCGACCGAAGCCGCGTTCTGCAGCGCGTAGCGGGTGACCTTGGTGGGATCGAGGACACCCATCGCCACCATGTCGCCGTACTCGCCGGTCTGGGCGTTGTAGCCGAAATTGCCCTTGCCTTCCGAGACCTTGTTGATGACCACGCTCGGCTCGTCGCCCGCGTTGCGGGCGATCTCGCGAAGCGGCTGCTCCAACGCGCGCAGCACGATCTTCACGCCGGCGTCCTGGTCGGTGTTGTCGGTCTTGATCTTGCTCACCGCGTCGCGGGCTCGCAGCAGCGCCACTCCGCCGCCGGGAACGATGCCTTCTTCGACGGCGGCACGGGTCGCGTGCAGCGCGTCTTCGACGCGGGCCTTCTTCTCCTTCATCTCGACTTCGGTCGCGGCACCCACCTTGATCACGGCAACGCCGCCGGCGAGTTTCGCAACGCGCTCCTGCAGCTTTTCCTTGTCGTAGTCGCTGGTGGCTTCCTCGACCTGCTTGCGGATCGATTCCACGCGCGCCTTGATGTTCTCTTCCTTGCCGGCGCCGTCGATGATGGTGGTGTTTTCCTTGCCGATCTCGACACGCTTGGCGCGGCCGAGGTCCTTCAGCTGGACGTTCTCCAACTTCAGGCCCAGCTCTTCGGCGATCACCGTGCCCCCGGAGAGGATGGCGATGTCTTCGAGCATGGCCTTGCGGCGGTCGCCGAAGCCCGGCGCCTTGACGGCGGTGGTCTTGAGGATGCCGCGCAGGTTGTTCACCACGAGGGTGGCGAGCGCCTCGCCGTCGACGTCCTCGGCGATGATGAGGAGCGGACGGCCGGCTTTCGCGACCTGCTCGAGCACCGGCAGCAGGTCACGGATGTTCGAGACCTTCTTGTCGTGCAGGAGGATGAACGGGTCTTCCAGGATGGCGGTCTGCTTGTCCGGGTTGTTGATGAAGTACGGCGAGATGTAGCCGCGGTCGAACTGCATGCCCTCGACCAGGTCGAGCTCGTTCTCGAGGCCCTTGCCGTCTTCCACGGTGATGACGCCTTCCTTGCCGACCTTGTCCATCGCCTCGGCGATGGTCTTGCCGATCTCCGGGTCCGCGTTGGCGGAAATGGCGCCGACCTGCGCGATTTCCTTGGAGGTGGTGCACGGCTTGCTGATCTTCTTCAGCTCCTCGACCGCGGTCACGACCGCCTTGTCGATGCCGCGCTTCAGGTCCATCGGGTTCATGCCGGCGGCGACGTACTTCATGCCTTCGGTCACGATCGACTGCGCGAGCACGGTCGCGGTGGTGGTGCCGTCACCGGCGACATCGGAAGTCTTGGAGGCGACTTCCTTCACCAGCTGCGCGCCCATGTTCTCGAACTTGTCCTTCAGCTCGATTTCCTTCGCGACCGACACGCCGTCCTTGGTGACGGTGGGGGCGCCGAAGGAGCGCTCGAGCACGACGTTGCGGCCCTTCGGGCCGAGCGTCACCTTGACCGCATCGGCCAGGATGTTGACGCCCGCGATCATGCGGCTGCGGGCGGCTTCCTTGAATTTGACGTCTTTGGCTGCCATGGTTTGATCCTCTCGATTCTCTAAGTTGCGACCGGCTTCAGTTCACGACGGCCATGATGTCTTCCTCGCGCATCACGAGCAGCTCGTCACCGTCGATCTTCACGGTGCTGCCCGAGTATTTGCCGAAGAGGACCTTGTCGCCGACCTTCACGTCGACGGGGCTCACTTTTCCATCCTCGTTCTTCTTGCCGGGTCCGACGGCCATCACTTCGCCCTGGTCGGGCTTCTCGGCGGCGGTGTCGGGAATGACGATTCCCGATGCGGTCTTACGCTCTTCTTCCAGGCGCTTGATGATCACGCGGTCATGCAGCGGACGCAGTTTCATAGCTTCACTCCTCTTTGGTCTTTCAGGCTTGCGAAGCCGCGGCCGTGGAGGGCTGCGGCGGGATCCATTTGCCGGGTTGGCACTCAACCCGGTCGAGTGCTAATAATAGGGCCGCGGGGGTGCTTTTGCAAGGGGCCGTATGGAGGAGAAAACGGCCGATGGTGGCGCTGAAGTGACCGCTCACCATAGCCGCCAAAGGCGAAACAGCCATTCCCGACAAGGGCTTGCGAGCGCTAGAGAAACCGCGCCCAGACCCGAGCGGACATCTCCTTCAAGTGATCGGTGAGCGGCCGGTCGCGCCACTGCTGCAGGGTGATTTCCTCCGACTGGGCGAGATCGTGGGCGAATTCCGCGGCCATCTGCGCCGCGAATTCGGTTCCCAGGACGACCGCGTTGATCTCGTCGTTGTAGAGGAGGCTCCTCCAGTCGAGGTTGGTGGACCCCACCGTGGACCAGACACCGTCGATGACCGCGGTCTTGGCGTGCAGCATGCGGTCCTTGCGCTCGTAGATCTTCACGCCGGACTCGAGGAGCCCGCCGTAGAACGAGCGCCCCGCGTGGTATGCAAAGGAGCTGTCGCTGTGGCCCGGCAGGATGAGCTTCACGTCTAGGCCGCGCTTGGCGGCCTCGCTGAGGGAACGGCGCAGCGATTCGTGCGGAACGAAATAGGGATTCATGATGAGGACTTCCTTCTCCGCGTTCTCGACCGCGGAGACGAAGGCGACGTACATCGCGTTCACGCCGCCCTCGGAGGGCGTGCCCTCGATCGCGCGCACCACGTGCGGGCCCTGCGCGGGGATCGCGGGGAAGTAGGCCTTGCCCTCGATGGCGGGCTCCTTCCTCTGGCGCGCCCAGTGGTCGACGAAGGCGTGCTGCAAATCGCCGACCACCGGACCCTCGATGCGCGCCTGAACGTCGCGCCATGGGCGTTCCTCGACGGGTGCGTCGCCCGAGACGCGCATGCTCCCGGAAAGCTTGCCGTACACGCTGCTGATGTTGATGCCGCCCAGGAACGCGACGCGCCCGTCGACGATGGTGAGCTTGCGGTGGTCGCGATGGTTGATCGCCGCGAGGCCGTCCTTCAGCACGGTGGCCGGGGCGATCGGGTTGAACTCGAGCACGTCGACCCCGCCGTCGGCGAGCTCCTTGAAGAAATCCTTGGGCGTCTTGAAGGAACCCGCCGAGTCGTAGATGAGGCGCACCTTCACGCCCGCCTTCGCGCGCTCGAGAAGCGCGACGGCGAACTGCCTGCCGATGTCGTCGGCCTCGTAGATGTAGGTTTCCATGTGCACGTGATGCTTCGCGCCCTTGATCGCGGCGAGCATCGCGGCATACGTCCTGGGACCGTCTTCGAGAAGCACCACCTGGTTGCCGATGCTGAGCGGGTTTTCGGTGAGCGCCTGCTCGATGGCGATGTGGCGCTCGAGGAGGTCGCTGCCGGGGGATTTCGCCTTGATCCGGTCGAGGATCTCCTTGCTGCTCTCGCGCGAGAGCACGCCGCGCGCGTTCTTGAAGCGGACGTCGTTCACGTCCGCCTCGGCCTGCAGCAGATAGCGATCGATGGGTGGCGTTGCGCAGGCGCCCACCAGCACGGCGAGGACCGCGACCCGCGCGACCCGCTGGAAATGCGCCGCTAGCGCGCGAGCCGCGTGCAGCGCCCGAACTGGTAGACGGTCTTGCGCGGGCGCCGCGTGCGGCCCACGCGCGTCGGCGACGCGAGGTAAGGACACGGCGGATTGCGGTAGCCGCCCTCCTGCAACGTGAGGTCCTCCGCGACCTCGGCCCAGACCCCGCCGCGCACCGGCCTGAAGAGCCAGTGCACATAGCCCGCGCGCGAGGCCGCCTCGATCAGCTCCGAGGCGTCCGGAACCTCCGCCACGATCGGCGGTTGGCCGTCGATCGCCATCGGCAGCGAGCCGAAGGCGCCCATGCACTCGAGCGACTCCTGCTGCGGCGCGCCGGGCCGCACGAAGGGCAGCGCCTCGGTGCGGGCCAGGTCCCACGAGCCTAGTTCCCATGCGACATCCAGTACCTCGTTCTCGAGTTGATCGAGGCGATCCCAGCGCTCGTTCACCTGCAGGGCCGAGCTCGGCACCGCCTGGTAGGCGACGACGCTTGCATCCTCGACTTCGGCCAGCCGCGTTTCGACGAAGCCGTGCCAGTGGAGGGTAAGAACCACGGGCGTATTGGCGTAAGGCACCGCCGCCACCGAAATCGCCACCAACGGCAGGCGGTTGGAGATCAGCTGAGTCTCGATGCGATCGAGAAGATGCATTCGTCCTCCGTAGTAGAAGAGAAAACGGCCGCGTAGTTCCTTTGTTTCCCTCCGCAGATGAAGCAAGTTGCATGCGCAAAACCGTTTTTCGCACATAATCAATGGGCGATGTTGCTAGCACTCGACCGCGAGTGGTGCCAGAGCCCCCGGAACGGCCCGGAACGACGCCTTATTCCCCTTAACGCGCGTTCGGCTTCCGGGTTGAGCCCGCAGCGCTAGAATGGCCTCGCCGACAAAAGGGAAAGAACGCACCGCGTGCCTCTACTGGGAAATGCCGAGAAGGGCGAACTCGAGAGACTCATCCTCGCGCGGCTGAGCGAGCACTACGCGAAGCACGGCCCCACCGCGCTGCTCGAGGAGGGCGTGCGTGTGATCGTGAACGTCGAGGGCGTGGCCATCGACCGCGGCGAGAACGCCGATCCGCTCGCCGCAGTGGACGTGCGCTCGCTCTTCACCGCGCTTTGCTACCTCACCGGCGGCACCGTCGCGTTGCCACCGGACAGCCTGCAGACCCTGGCTACCGAAGCCACCAGCGCCGCGGCCCAGCAGATCAATCGCATCGCCCCGGGCTAGCGATGGCCAACCGCGAGATGGTGGCGCGCAGCCTCGCGGCCGTGTGGCATCCGTGCACGCAGATGAAGTCCCACGAACGCTTCCCGCTGGTGCCGATCGCGCGCGCCGAAGGGCCGTGGCTGCACGACTTCGAGGGCCGGCGCTACCTCGACGGGGTGAGCTCGTGGTGGGTGAACCTCTTCGGGCACGCGCATTCCGGCATCAACGCCGCGCTCGCCGACCAGATGGGCTCGCTCGAGCACGTGATGCTCGCGGGCTTCACGCACGCTCCGGTGGTCGAGCTCGCCGAGCGCCTCGCCGCGCTCGCACCGGGCAGGCTCGGCCACGCCTTCTTCGCCTCCGACGGCGCCTCGGCCACCGAGATCGCGCTCAAGATGGCGTTCCATTACTGGGCCAACCGCGGCATGGGCGCAAAACGTCGCTTCGTGTCGCTGCAGGGCGGCTATCACGGCGAGACCGTGGGTGCCCTCGGCGTGACCGACGTGGCGATCTTCCGCGACGCGTACGCGCCGCTCCTGCGCGAGTCGATCGTGGCGCCGTTTCCCGCGCGCAGTGCCGACGACCACCGCTTCGGCGGCATCAAGGGCGCGGTGCACGCCGCGGGCGCGCTCGCCACCATCCTCGCCGAGCGCCACGCCGAGATCGCCGCGTTCATCGTCGAGCCGCTGGTGCAAGGCGCGAGCGGCATGCGCTTCTGCCATCCCGAATACCTGCGGCGCGCACGCGAGCTCTGCACGAAGCATGACGTGCTCTTCATCGCCGACGAGATCATGACCGGGTTCGGGCGCACCGGAACGATGTTCGCGTGCGAGCAGGCGGGCATCGCGCCGGACCTCCTTTGCCTTTCGAAGTCGATCACCGGGGGCTACCTCGCGCTATCGTGCGTGCTCTCCAGCGACGCCGTGTACGCCGAGTTCTACGGCGACGACGCCGCGCGCGGGTTCCTGCATTCGCACTCGTACACCGGCAACGCGCTGGCATGCCGCGCCGCGTGCGCGGTCCTGGACATCTTCGAGCGCGACGGCGTGATCGCCGCCAACGAGCGCAAGGCGGCGCGCTTCTTCGAGCGCGCGGCGCCGCTCGCGCACCACCCCGGCGTGCGCGACTTGCGCCACCTCGGCATGATCTGGGCCTTCGAGGTGGCCACCCGCGAGCCCGCCTTCGCCGCGCGCGCCTTCGCGCTCGCGCTCGCGCGCGGCGTGCTGCTGCGCCCGATCGGAAACACCGTCTACTTCATGCCACCCTACGTGATCGACGACGCGCAGTTCGGGGAGCTCGTGGACGCCGGCCTCGCCATCGCCGACGCCTTCGCCGAGCGATGATCCGCGCGCTCCTTCTCGCGCTCCTCCTCGTTCCCGCCGGCGCGCTCGCGCGGGAGCTGCCCGCAACGGTGAGCGCGGCGCTCGCGCGCGCCAACGTGCCGCAGAGCGCCGTGGCCATCGTGGTCGAGCCGGTCGACGGCGGTGCGGCGCTCCTCGCCCTCCATGAGGGGCAGGCAGTCAACCCCGCATCGGTGATGAAGCTGGTCACGTCGTATGCGGCGCTCGACTTGCTGGGTCCGGCCTTCACGTTCCATACGGACGTGCTGCTCGACGGCGCGCTCGCCGGCGGCGTGCTCGACGGCAACCTCGTGATCCGCGGCGGCGGGGATCCCAAGCTCACCTACGAGCGCGTCTGGCAGCTCGCCCACCAGCTGCACGGGCGCGGGCTGCGCGAGGTGCGAGGCGACATCGTCATCGACCGCGGCTACTTCGCGCCGGTGCGGCACGACCCGGCGGCCTTCGACAAGGATCCGCGGCGCGCCTACAACGTGGCCCCGGACGCCTTCCTCGTGAATTTCCACGCGCTCGACTTCGCCTTCATCCCCGAGGGCGATGGCGTGCGCGTCACCGCGGACCCGGACCTGCCCAACGTCGAGATCGCGAGCCGCATCCGCCTCACGCCCGAGCCGTGCGGGTGGTGGCCGGGAGGCATCCAGACCGAGTTCACCGAGGACGGGCTGATCGCGACCGTGGTCTTCAGCGGCAGCTTTCCCGCGAGCTGCGGCGAGAAGCACCGCGCGTTGTCGGTATTCGACGGGCCGCGCTTCGCCGAATCGGTCCTGCGCTGGGTGTGGAGCGAATCCGGCGGCGTGCTGCGCGGCAAGGTGCGCGCGGGGACGGTCCCTCCCCAGGCGAGGCTTTTCCATCGCTACGAGTCGGAGCCGCTCGCGAACCTGGTGCGCGACATGAACAAGAACTCGAACAACGTGCTTGCGCGCCACCTCTTCCTCGCGCTCTCCGCCGAGCGCGGCGCGCCCGGGGAGCCGGCGGCAAGCGCGCGTATCGTGCGCGAGTGGCTGGGCACGAAGGGCATCGACGCGCGCGCGCTCGCCATCGAGAACGGCGCGGGCCTTTCGCGCAGCGACCGCGTCAGCGCCGGCGCGGTCGCGGCACTCCTGAAGAGCGCCTGGGCGAGCCCGGTGATGCCCGAGCTCGCGTCGTCGCTGCCGATCTTCGCGACCGACGGCACGCTCAAGCTGCGCCGCGGCGCGGGCGCCACGGGGCAGGCGCACCTGAAGGGCGGCACCCTCACCGGCGTGCAAAGCGTCGCGGGCTACGTCCTCGACCGCGAAGGCAAGCGCTTCGCGCTCGCCATGATCGTGAACCACGCGAACGCCAACGCCGCACAACCGGCGCTCGACGCCCTCGTGGAGTGGGTCCATGACGGACGTCCTTAACCAGCCGCCGCCGCTCGAGGGCTACGACGCCTACGCGGGCGACGCGGCGCTCGCGGCCGCGGTGCGCCGCGCGGGCGTGTCGTGGGTGGACGGCGCGGCCGGCGACCTGGGCCGGTTCGTGGGCTCGGCCGAGGCCCAGGCCCACGCCGCGCTCGCCAATCGCCATGCTCCGGAGCTGCGCACGCACGACCGCTACGGCCATCGCATCGACGCCGTCGAATACCACCCTTCGTACCACGCGCTCATGCACCGCGCGATCTGCGGCGGCGTGCACTCGACCGCGTGGAAGCGCGAGCGCGGCGGCTTCTCCGGGCGCGCCGTGCTCTTCTACCTGTGGAACCAGCTCGAGCAGGGGACGGCGTGCCCGGTGACGATGACGTTCGCCTCGATTCCCATGTTCGAGCACGCGCCCGACATCGCCGCCGCCTGGCGCGCCAAGGTGCTCGCCGACGCGTACGATCCGCGCCCCGCGCCCGTGGCCGAGAAGGCGGGCGTCACCATCGGCATGGCGATGACCGAGAAGCAGGGCGGCTCGGACCTGCGCGCGGTGCAGACCGTCGCGCGCCGCGGCGACGGGGCATTTCGCCTCGATGGCCACAAGTGGTTCTGCTCGGCGCCGATGAGCGATGCCTTCTTCACCCTGGCGCGCCTGCCCGAGGGCGTCACCTGCTTCTTCGTGCCGCGCTCGCTGGCCGATGGCAGCCGCAACGCGTTCTACCTCCAGCGCCTCAAGGACAAGTGCGGCAACCGCTCGAACGCCTCTTCCGAGGTCGAGTACCGCGACACGGCCGCATGGCTGGTGGGAGAACCGGGGCGCGGCATCGCCACCCTGATCGAGATGGCGCACCACACGCGCTTCGACATCGTGGTCGGCGTGGCCGGGATGATGCGTGCGGGATTGAACCAGGCGATTCACCATGCGCGCCATCGCAGCGCCTTCGGCAAGCGCCTCGAGGAACACGCGCTGATGGCCAACGTGCTCGCCGACCTCGCGCTCGAGACCGAGGCGGCGATGCTGATGGCGTTTCGCCTCGCGGCGGCGTTCGACGCCTCGGGCGCCGACGCGAAGGAGTACCAGCTGCAGCGCGTGCTGACGCCGATCGCGAAGTATTGGCTGTGCAAGCGCGTGACGGCGCTGGCGGTGGAAGCGATGGAGTGCCTCGGCGGCAACGGCTACGTGGAGGAGGCGCCGCTCGCGCGGCTCTACCGCGAGGCGCCGTTGAACGGCATCTGGGAAGGAAGCGCCAACGTGATCTGCCTCGACGCGCTGCGCGCGCTGGCACGTTCGCCGGAGGCGCTCACCGTGCTCGCCGACGAGATCGCCGTGGCGAGCGATGCGCGCATCGCACACGTTGTCGCGAGGGCGAGGAGATTGCTCGCCGATCCGGCGGGGGCGCAGCGCAACGCGCGCACGATCGTGGAAATGCTGGCGCTCGCGGTCGAGGCTTCGCTCATGAAACGCTACTCGGAGCCGGCCGCCGCGGAGGCGTTCAGCGCATCGCGGCTCGACTCGCCGGGCAGCGGTCACGCATTCGGGACGCTTCCGGGGGAGATCGACGCGCACGCCCTCGTCGAGCGCGCGCGGCTCTGCTCCTAGGCGGCTTTCGCCGCTTCGAGCATGCCGATCTTTTCGCGGGCGCTGTCGAAGCTCGCGGCGAGCTCGGCGAGCCCGGCGGCATCGTGGCCCTGGGCGAGCTTCGCGAACACCTCTTCGTGCTCGGTCTCGATCAGCCGCATGATGAGCTCGCGCGCGACCCTGAGGCGCGCGTGCCACTCGACAGTTCCGGCGCTCACCTGCGCGAGCTTGCCGAACAGGCCCTCCACCAGCTCGTGCTCGACGAAGCGCTGGTCGGCGCGCGTCGAGTCGTCGGCGGACTCGATGCCCTCGATCGCCCGGTAGACGACGCTTTCCTTGGCGAGCACCGCGATCATCCACGAGCGCCGGAGGCGCTCGAGAAGCGCGTGCGCACGGTGGTCGTCGCCTTCGCCGCGCAGCGCTTCCAGCTCCGCGAGGACCGCCTCGTGGCCCTTGCGGAGCTGATCGCGGATATCCGTCGATGGCTCGCCGTCGGCGGATATCATCGGAGCTACCTCGGTTGCGAGCTAGTACTTCTTGTGCTCGGCGGCTTCGCCTTCGACTTTCGCGCCGGCGGCTTTGACGTCCTTGCCCGCGCCCTCGACTGTGTTGCAACCGCCCAGCATGAGGAAAGAGGCCCCGACGATCAATGCGATGATGGCTTTCATTGTGATTCTCCGTGAACTCCCCGCAAGCGGGGAAAAGATTGAACGAGGGACGACCCGGGTGGATGGTCCCGCCAGACGCAGCCCCATGGTCCATGAGCGGGCGACCCGGCGAAATCAGGCAAAAGCGCGAGCCCGTGTCAGCTACGTCCTACCCGCTTCGAGGCCAGGGACAGGACACGCGTGAGCACGAATACCGCGGCGAGGGCGGCGACGAGCGCCGCCAGGAAAGCCATTGTTATGCCTGACGATACGACGCAGCTCGACACCACGAAGAAGAAGGCGGCGAATCCGGCAAGGCCCACGACGAAGCCGCGTGCGAGCCGCGCCACCGCCTCGGGGCCGTAAAGCGCGAGCGTGAAAGGCGGCATGATCGAGCCCGTCACCGGCACCGAGAGCAGCACGCCGCTCACCACCGGCCCGAAGGCCTGCGCGCCCCACAGGATCACGATGGCGAGCGCGAGGGCCGCCGCGAGCCTCAAGCGCAGCTCGAGGGGCGGGATCGCCGGCGGCTTCGCCGCGTCGCGCGGGGCGGGAATCAGGTTGAAGGCCGCGACCAGCGAGACGGCGGCGAGCGCGAGGGCGAGGCCGGGAGTCAGGGGCGACATCGCAAGCACGAGCGCGATCGCCGCGAAGCTCGTCCATGCCGAGGCCAGCGCCACGGGCCAGCGCGCGCGCCGGCCGACCCGGGTGAACACCGCGAGGTGCGCGGCCTGCCCCACGATTGCGGCGAGCGTCATCACCGCCGAGGCTCGCGCGAAACCGGCGCCGTGGTCGAGCGCGAGGAAGAGCGTGATGGGACCGCCGATGAGGGGCAGTCCGCCGAGATATCCGGAAACCGTGTGGCCCCAGCGGCGCGCCGCGAGGCTCGCCAGCCAGACGGCCGCGGGTACCAGCGCGAGCCTCGCCCACGTCTCGACGCTCACCGCGGCTTCGGCGCGGAGGGCGAGTCCTTGCGGTTGCCGCCCGTCACCATGCGGTACTCGTAGAGGCGGCATTCGAGCGCGCCGTTGTAGAGCACGGTCTTGCGCGAGGCCTGCAGGCGAATGAGCTTCGCGATGTCGGGATCGCCGGAGAAGATGTACGCGGTCCAGTCGGCGAAGCGCTGCTTCAACGCGTCACCCAGCTTGGGATAGAACTGCGCGAGCTCCTCCTTCTCGCCCAGGCGCACGCCGTACGGAGGGTTGGTGACGATCACGCCCGCCGGCGCCGGCGCCGAGAGCTCGAGGAGATTCACCTGCTTGAGCCGCACCGCGTCCTCGAGGCCCGCCTCGCGCAGGTTGAGCACCGCGTGGCCGAGGGAGCGTCCGTAAAGGTCCGAGCCGTAGATCGGCAAGGGCTCGAGCGGCTTCTCGCCCTTCTTCGCGTTGGCGAGCATGCGCTCCCAGGTGGCCTCGTTGTAGCGCGCGAGCTTCTCGAAGCCGAACGCGCGCGCGCGGCCCGCGGCGCGCCCGAGCGTGATCTCCGCGGCTTCCGAAAGGAAGGTGCCCGCGCCGCACATGGGATCGAGGAGCGCCACGCCCGGGCGCCATTTCGCGAGCCGCAGGATCCCCGCGGCGAGGTTCTTCTTGAGGGGCGCCTCGCCCACGTGGTCGCGCTTGCCGCGCTTGAAGAGCGACTCGCCGCTCGTATCCACGTACAGCGTGCACGCCTTGTCGTCGAGGAACACGTGCACGCGGATGTCGGGATCGCGCGCTTCGACCGAGGGCCTGCGACCCGCGGCGGCGCGGAACTGGTCGGCGATCGCGTCCTTCACGCGCAGCGTGATGAAGTCGAGGCTCTTCACCGGGCTGCGGTGGGCGTTGGTGTCGATCTTGAAGGTGCGGTCGGCGTTGAAGTAGGTGTGCCAGCGCACCCCGTGGGCGCCGTTGTAGACGTCGTCCTCGCTGCGATAGGGGAACTGCGCCACGCGCCACAGCATGCGGCTCGCGATGCGCGAATGCAGGTTTACCGTATAGACGATGTCGAAGGGCCCGGTGAAGGCCACGCCGGCCTCGGCGGGCTCGAGGTTCGCGGCGCCCAGCTCGGCAAGCTCCTCGGCGAGCGCACCCGCCAGGCCGCGCGGGCACGGCGCGAAGAAATAATAAGTGCCCGTGTCCTGTTTAACCAGGATGCGGGGCGCGGGCTTGGTGCCGGCGGCCATCTCAGAAAGGCTTGACGACGGCGAGGACGACGATGGCGGCGAGAAGCACCAGGGGGAGCTCATTGATCCAGCGGTAGAACCGGTGCGGGCGCCGGTTGGCGTCCGCGGCGAAATCGCCAACGAGCCGGCCGAGCCAGAAATGGTAGCCGACCAGCAGCACCACCAATACGAGCTTGGCGCGCAGCCAGTTGCCGCTGAATCCGTAGCCCAGCCACATCCAGATTCCGAAGACGAGCGTAAGCACCATGCAGGGCGTCATGATGCCGCGGTAGAGCTTGCGCTCCATCACCTTGAAGCGCTCGCTCGACACCGCATCCGCGGACTGCGCGTGATAGACGAATAGCCGCGGCAGGTAGAAGAGCCCCGCGAACCAGGCGACGACGAAGACGATGTGCAGCGATTTGATCCACAGCATGGGCCTATAATTTTACGTGATGTTCCCCTCCTCTCCCGTTTTCGCCCCATTCCTCGTCGCGTTCGCCGTGCTCGCGGCGCCCGCCGCGCACGCCCTGCCCGTGGTGAAGACCGAGCACGTCGAGGCCCAGCTCGTCGCCGACAGGAGCGCCGCGCAGCCCGGCAAGCCCGTGCTGGTGGGCTTGAGGCTGCGCATGGAGCCGCAGTGGCATACCTATTGGAGGAACCCCGGCGATTCGGGCCTGCCGACCCGCATCCAGTGGCTGCTGCCGGAAGGCTGGAAGGCGGGCGAGATCCAATGGCCCTACCCGCAGCTGCTGCCGGTGGGCCCGTTGATGAACTACGGCTACGAGGACGAGGTGGTGCTGCTTGCCGAGCTCACCCCGCCGGCCTCCGCGACCGCGGGGACCTTCCCCATCAAGGCGCGTGCCGAGTGGCTCGTCTGCAAGGACATCTGCATTCCCGAGAAAGGCGAACTCGACACGACGCTCGCCGTATCGGCGGCCGAGCCCTCGATCGATCCCCGCTGGCAGGCGAGCGTCGAACGCGCACGCAACCAGCTCCCGGTGGACGCCTCCGGATGGAAATACGAGTCCGCGCTGCGCGGCAAGACGCTCGTCGTGCGCATGACGCCGCCGCAGGGCGCCGCGCCGCCGGACAAGGCCGTGTTCTTCCCGGAGCGCGAGAGCGTGATCGAGCCCGCCGCGCCGCAGAAGGTCACGCGCGAGGCGCGCGCGATCACCATCGAGATGAAGCTCGCCGAGCCCATCGTCGCCGGCCTGGATTCGGTGAAGGGGGTCGCCGTCGCCGAAGGGGGCTGGAACGGGTCGAACGGGCACAAGGCGATCAACGTCGCCGCGCCGCTGGGCGCCGCGCTCGGCGCCGCGGGCGCAACCACCGGCGCGAACATGGCCGGCGGTGCCGGCGGCAGCGCGCTCGCGGCGCTCGCCTTCGCCTTCATCGGCGGAATCCTCCTCAACCTCATGCCGTGCGTGTTCCCGGTGCTCGGCATCAAGGTGATGGGCTTCGTCGAGCATGCGCACGGCGACATGCGCGCCATGCGCCTGCAGGGAGCGGTCTTCACCGCGGGCGTGCTGCTCTCGTTCGTGGCGCTGGCCGGCCTCATGCTCGCCTTGCGCGCCGGCGGCACGCAGCTCGGATGGGGATTCCAGCTGCAGTCGCCGCTCGTGGTGACGCTCCTCGCCGCGCTCTTCTTCGTGCTCGCGCTGAACCTCTCGGGCGTCTTCGAATGGGGCGCCTTCGCCCAGTCGCTCACCTCGAGCCTCAGCGCGGCGGGCCGCTACGCCGATGCGTTCCTCTCCGGCGTGCTCGCCACCTTGGTCGCCACGCCCTGCACCGCGCCTTTCATGGGCGCCGCCGTGGGCTTCACGCTCACGCAGGATGCGGCGCTTTCGCTGGCGATCTTCGCCACGCTCGGCGCCGGCATGGCGGCCCCGGTGCTCGCCCTGTCGCTTTTCCCGAAGCTCCTGAAGCGCCTGCCGCGGCCGGGCCCCTGGATGGAAACGTTCAAGCAGGTGCTCGCGTTTCCTCTCTACGCGACGGTCGCATGGCTCGCCTGGGTGCTCGGCGCGCAGTCGGGCAACGACGCGGTGTTCGCGCTCCTCGCGGGGCTCGTGCTGGTGGCGATGGGCGCGTGGATGTACGGCCGGTCGCTGCACGCGCCGGGCGCGTGGCGCACCGCGGTCGCGCTGATCTTTGTCGGTGCCGGGATCGTCGCCGCATGGCCGGGCCCGGTCGCCGGTGAAAGCGATGCGCTCGCCGCGCGCCCGGGCGAGCTCGCCTGGCAGGCGTGGTCGCCGGAGAAGGTGAGCGAGCTCACCGCCGCGGGCAAGCCGGTGTTCGTCGACTTCACCGCCGCGTGGTGCGTCACGTGCCAGGTGAACAAGCGCATCGCGCTGCACAACGCGCAGGTCATCGCGGCGTTCGCCGCGCACGACGTGGTGGCGCTGAAGGCCGACTGGACGCGCCAGGATCCGCGCATCACGGCGACCCTCGCCGCGCTCGGCAGGAACGCCGTGCCGGTCTACGCGCTCTATCTTCCGGGGGAGGACGCGCCGCACCTGCTCCCCGAGGTGCTCACGCCCGCCCTGGTCCTCGACGAGATCTCGCGCCTGCCCGCGGCACGCGCGGGAACCGCCATCACGCAACGCTGAATCGAAAGGAGCTTGCCATGAAGAGGCTCGCCGCCGCCCTCCTCGCTTCGTTCACAGGTGTCGCATGTGCCTCCGCGCCGCCCGGGCAGGGCGCGCCCGCGTTCACCGTCATGGATCTTGCCGGCAAGCCGGTGAACCTCGCCGACTACAAGGGCAAGACCGTGGTGCTCGAATGGCACAACTTCGGCTGCCCGTTCGTGCAGAAGCACTATCGCAGCGGCAACATGCAGTCGCTGCAGGCGAAGTATGGCTCCGAGGACGTGGTATGGCTCGCGGTCAATTCGACGCATAAGAGCTCATCGGACTACACGCAGCCCGCCACGCTCGCGAAGCAACTGCAGGGCTTCCACGCGGCGCCGGCGAGATACCTGATGGACGATGCCGGCACGGTGGGCATGGCCTACGGCGCCAAGACCACGCCGCACATGTACGTGATCGATCCCGCCGGCAAGGTGGTCTACAACGGCGCGATCGACGACAAGCGCTCCACCAACGTGGAGGACGTGAAGACCGCGAAGAACTATGTCGCCGCCGCGCTGGACGAGATGAAGGCCGGCAAGCCGGTGAGCGTCGCAAGCACCGCGCCGTACGGCTGTAGCGTCAAGTACCGCTAAGGAACCCCGATGCGACACGCACTCGCCACCCTCCTCGTTGCCGCCGCCTTCCTCGCCGCGGGCTGCGCGCCTCTCGCGACACAGAGCCCGGGCGCGGGCCTCTCGCCGGTGAACGCGGTCGCCGGCGGCGCCGACAAGCACCTCATGCTCTTCGGCTACGACGTGGTGAGCTACTTCACCGAGGGCCACGAGCGCGCCGGCTCGCCCGCGATCAAGTCCGAGTACAAGGGCGTCACCTTCCGCTTCTCGAAGTCCGGGAACAAAGAGCTGTTCGACGCTTCGCCCGAGAAATACATCCCGCAGTTCGGCGGCTACTGCACCAACGGCATCGTCTACGGCATTCCGTGGGGCGGCAACGCCGACACCTGGCAGATGATCGACGGCAAGCTCTACATCTTCGGCGGCCAGGGCTCGAAGGACGCGTTCCTCCTCGACGTGCCGCGCAACATGGCGCTCGCCGACAAGTACTGGCGCGAAGAGGTGAACGGCTCCAACGCCTTCATCCAGCGCGCGAAGCGCCTCATCTTCCGCGTGCCGCACTACAAGAGCGGCGCCGAGCTCGCCGCGGAAGTCGCGGCGCGGAAGAAGGGCTAGCGCGGCCGCCCGGCTTCCGAGCCGGCGAAGGCGAGCGTGGAATCGGCGACATCGATCGCGGGGCCGAGCTCGTACACGTTGCGATAACCGTAGGCGTGCAGCGAAACGTATGTTGAGAGATTCAGCGCGGAGGCGATCGCCTTCTCCGGGAACGAGCGCGGCGCGCCCTTGAAGTTGTTGTTGCAGTAGATGAGCACGCGCGAGGCGCGGCTCGGGATGACGGCGGCGAGCGTCGCCTCGGTGAATTCCGGCAGGCTCAGGTTCACCGCGCCCTCGATGTGGCGCAGCCGATAGAGGCGCTCGCTGCGCGCGTCGAGCACCACCGTTCCCGGCATGCGCGCCATGCGCGCGAACTGCCCCTCGGAGACGCGCCGCGACTCGCGCAGCTCGCGCACGTCGCTCACGTTTTTCGCGAAGCCCTCGTAATCGATGAGGTCGTTGGCCGGGGCGCTTGCCGGCGAGGCCTGGGCCGAGGCGCAAACGAGCAAGACGACGAGCGATGGACGGCAACGAAGCATGGCGTTGCTCGCGGCGGAGAATGTCCAGGTAACGCCCGCGCGGGAAAACCGGTTGACCTCGCTCGCGGGCCGCCGCGTCAGCTCCGCCTGGGAATCTCGAGACCCCTCGCCACCGCCGGACGCGCGAGGAACTGGTCGAGCACCCGCCTCACCTCGCCGAAATCCGCGATCCCCACGAGATCACCGGCCTCGTAGAAACCGATCAGGTTTCGCACCCAGGGGAACGTGGCGATGTCGGCGATGGTGTACGCGTCGCCCATGATCCAGGTACGGCCCGCGAGCCGCCGGTCGAGGACGCCGAGGAGCCGCCTCGATTCGGCGGCATAGCGATCGCGCGGTCGCTTGTCCTCGTAGTCCTTGCCGGCGAACTTGTTGAAGAAGCCGAGCTGGCCGAACATCGGGCCGATGCCGCCCATCTGGAACATCAGCCACTGGATCGTCTGGTAGCGCCGAGCGGGATCCGGCGGCATGAATTGCGCGGTCTTGTCGGCGAGATAGATCAGGATCGCACCGGACTCGAACAAGGCGAGCGGCCGCGCGCCGGGACCGTCGGGATCGAGGATGGCCGGGATCTTGTTGTTGGGGCTGAGCGACAGGAACTCCGGCGACATCTGCTCGTTGGCTTCGAAGCGCACCCGGTGAGGCTCGTAGGCCAGGCCCGTCTCTTCGAGCATGATCGAGACCTTGACGCCATTGGGAGTCGGCAGCGAGTAGAGCTGGAGGCGCTCGGGATGGCGCGCGGGCCACTTCTGCGTGATGGGGAAAGCGCAGGGGTCGGTCATGGCGCACTCAACTCGTGAGGCGGCGGCGAAACAGGTGCAGCGCGAGAAGGAAGCCGGCGATCCCGTAGGCGCAGAGCACCGCGAGGTGCGGGAGCGCCGCCTCGGGCCAGCGCCCCAGCAAGAGCGGGCGCCCGAGCGCGATCGCGTGGGTGAGCGGCAGCGCGCTGGCGATCGCCTGCACCCAGCCGGGCATGTTGGCGAGCGGATAGAAGACGCCGCAGAGCAGCATCATCGGCGTCAGCACCAGCGTGAACCAGTACATGAAGAAGTCGTAAGACTTCGCCATCGCCGTCATGACGAGGCCCATGCCCGCGAAAGTAAGGCCGATCACGAAGGCGAGCGGCAGGATGAGGACGAAGGTCCACGATTGCGCGAGGCCGAGGGCCGCCGCCACGGCGAGCACCGCGGTCCCGGAGAGAAAGCTCTTCGAGGCGGCCCACATCCACTCGGCGAACACCACGTCCTCGAGGCTCACCGGGGCGTTGAGGATGCCTTCCCAGGTGCGCTGCACGTGCATGCGCGCGAAACCCGAATAGAGCACCTCGAACGAGGCCGACATCATCGTCGAGTAGCAGATCGTGCCGCCCGCGAGGTAGGCGATGTACTTCACGCCGTCGACCTCGGGCACCAGCGCCCCGAAGCCGATGCCGAAGCCCACGAGATAGAAGAGCGGCTCGATGATGTTGCCGAGCACGGACTCGGCGGCGAGCTTCTTCCAGACGAGATAGTTGCGGCGCCAGACGGCGAGCCACGCCGCGGAGACGGGGATGGCGTCTATCGCGGCTCCTCCCGGCACGCGGGATCGATGACGGCGATGCGCTCGGCATTGCTGCTGTCGGCGGACGGATCGAAACGCAGCTCGAAACAGCGCCCGGGCTGGGCGTCCGATGCGTCATCCGCAAGCCGGAACACCTGTTGCTCGAGGATCGCCTTCACCACGGGCCAATCGCGGCCGTCGCGGTAGGCCCGCACGATTTGCGCCAGTACCTCGATGGGGCTTCCCGAGCGCGGCGTCTCCAGCCAATCGGGCGCGTCGTCGCACAGGCCGTGCTTCTCGGTGTCCTGCCCGACGTAGGTGTGGAAGCGCAGGATCGGATCGGTGGCGTCGTAGCTCGGGCAGCCGTTGGCCTGCACGCGGGTCGAGCGGCGCCAAATGTGCGCCGCCGAATAGGAATCCTCGACCAGGTGCAGCAGCGAGCCGAATGCGATGAGGCGCAGATTTCCGGAGCGCGGAAGGTAGATGTCCTGCACCGTCCAGAGCCTCTTCGCGGGCGCGCTGAAGAGGTCGCTCGCCCACGCGCTGGTGTCGGGATCGAGCGCGGTGCGGGCATTACGCAACGCGAAAATGTTCGCGCGCGGCCCGATCTCGCCGCGCGCGACGCGATAGGCGAACTCGGCATAACGCAGGGCATTGCGCCGCGTCTCCACCGCGGGCTCCCCGGAGCGCGACGCCATCGCGTGCAGGAACTGCATGTCGCCGAAGTGGCTGCGCAGCGGCGCGATCGCCTTCTCGCGGCGCGACAGCGCCTCCCACGCCATGCGGTCGATGCGCACCATGTTCGTCCAGCATGCCATGCCGTCGGCGAGCTTGAGGTCGCTCCCGTTGCATGCGCCGAAGAGCGCGCCGATGCGCACCGCGGGAGGGTTGTCGTTCCAGCGCACGCCGGCGATGACGTCGTCCGTGAGCTTCACGCCCGCCGTCTCGTAGGCCTCGCGCGTGATGCGCTCGTGGACGTCGGAGGTGAAGTGGTTCAGGAACCCCAGCGCCTGCCGGTTGACGACGCCGAGCGGCGAAGCGTCACTGGAAGGGCCCACGGCCTGCAGCTTGAACGCGCCCGCGCCTCCCGCCGCGAAGAGCGCGACACTCAAGGCGAAGGTACGCAGGCAGGCCTTCATCGCGGTCATTCCCTCATCTCCCGGCCGGTGAGCTTGAGAAACAGATCCTCGAGATTCGCGCGCCGGTGCATGAAGCGAAGATCGTCGAGGCCCCGCAGGCTCTCGACGGCGGGCGCGGCATCGCGAAGGTAACAGAACGCCGTCTCGCCGTGCAGCTCGGCGCGGTCGCACAGAGCGCGGCCGTGCGTATCCACCCAGGCACCCGCGCCTTCCCCGTAGACCTCGACCACCTCGGGCTCGATGTGCTCGGCGATGAGCGCGTGCGGCGGCCCCTCGGCGAGCGTGCGGCCGTGGTCGATGATCTTCAACCGATCGCACAGGCGCTCGGCCTCGTCCATGAAGTGCGTCGTGAGGAGGATGGTCTTGCCCTGGCGCAGCAGCAGGCGCAGCTTCTCCCACATCTGGTGGCGCGCCTGCGGATCGAGGCCGGTGGTGGGCTCGTCGAGGAAGAGGAGCTCCGGATCGTTCACCAGCGCCCGCGCGAGCACCAGGCGGCGCTTCATGCCACCGGACAGCTCCTGGATCTTCGCGTCGGCGCGCGACTCGAGCGCCGCGAATTCCAGGAGCCGCGGCAGGCGCTCGAGCACCTCAGCCTGGGTGAGCCCGAAGTAGCGCCCGTAGACGAGGAGGTTCTCGCGCACCGTGAAATCGGGATCGAGGTTGTCGACCTGCGGCACGACGCCCACGCGGATGCGTCCCTCGCGCGCCGCCTTCGGCACCGGATGGTCGAGGAGCGTGATCTCGCCGGAGTCGGGCACCGTGAGGCCGAGCAGCATGCGCAGCGTCGTGGTCTTGCCCGCCCCGTTGGGGCCGAGGAGCCCGTAGCATTCGCCGCGGGCGAGCTCCAGGTCGATGCCGGCGACCACCTCGCGACCGCCGTACGATTTGCGGATCGCCCTCGCCGCGAGAATGGTCATCGCACCCAGCGCGCGACGATCTCGCGCAGCACGTGCAGCTTGCGATGGAAGAAATGCTCGCCGCCGGGCACCACGATCACCGGCACGTCGCGCGCCGCCGCCCAGGCGATCGAGTCGGAGAGCGGCACGGTCTCGTCCAGGTCGCCGTGCACGATCACCGTGTTGGCGATGGTGTGGCGCCCGGGCGCCCCGAGGTTGGGATCGGCGGGATCGGGCGCTTCGCCCATGCCGTGCCCGGTGATGCGGCGAAATCCCGGGGCGACCAGCACGAGGGCGTCGAAATCGGCTCGCCCGCTCGCGCGCGTGGCGACCGCGCCGCCGAAGGAGAACCCGGCGAGCTTCAGCGGCAGCCCGCCCAGCGTGGCGCGCGCGTGCTCGATCACGCGCAGCATGTCGTCGGTCTCGCCGCGCCCTTCGTCGTGGGCGCCGTGCGAGGCGCCCACGCCGCGGAAGTTGAAGCGGAAAGTCGCGGCACCCGACTCCACGAAAGCGCGAGCGAGCGTGGTCACGACCTTGTTGTCCATGGTGCCGCCGAAGAGCGGATGGGGGTGCGCGATCACCGCGACGGCGCGCGGGGCTTGCGGCAACGAAGCGGCGACCTCGATCGGACCCGCCGCGCCGTCGATGAGCGCGCGGGCGCTGTCCACTGCCATCTAGATCCTGAGGCGCTCGACGACGCGGCCCTTTACCAGGTGCTCGTCGATGATCTCGTCGATGTCCTGCTTGTCGACGTAGGTGTACCAGACCTCCTCCGGGTAGACCACGATGACGGGCCCCTCCTCGCAGCGGTCGAGGCATCCCGCGGCGTTCACCCGCACCTGGCCGGGACCGCTCAGCTTGAGCTCCTTCACGCGCTTCTTGGCGTAGTCGCGCATCGCCTCGGAATTGTGGCACGCGCAGCAGGCCTCGGGCGCCTCGCGCTTGTTGAGGCAGAAGAAAACGTGATGCTTGTAATAGCTCATGGAACGCCAATTATCGCATGGCGTCGCGCCGCACCCTGAGGAAGAGCGCCATCAGGAAGACGAGCGCCATGAGGGGCCAGACCTCGTGCAGGAAGCGCGTGAGGGTGGCGAAGCTCGCGAGCTGCCCGTAGGGCCAGCGGAAGAGGCGCAGGAAGTCTTCCAGCGGGCTGTAGGCGCCGACGATCTTGGAGCAGAGGGCCCCCGCGAGGACCAGCACCAGCGCGAGGTAGATGCGCCCCGAGCGCGGAAAACGACGCGTCGGCACGAGGAACACGATGCCCACCGCGAGGCCGATCGCGCGCCCCGTGCTCACCCATTCCTCGGCGAAGTGCGGCTGCAGCATGACGGAGGCCGCGGTGAACTTGAGCCACAACGCCACGCTCAGCAGCACGAGCGTCACGCGCAGGGCGCCCTTCTCGCCCTCCAGGAGCGACGAGATGAACAGGCCGAACCCCCAGATGCTCATCGCCACCGCGGCCCACTGCAGGATCTCGAGCTGCATCACGGCCGCCGCGTCGCCGGGGATGTTGCCCGCCCCGAAAAACGGCAGCGCCGGATTCAGTTGCGCGATGAGCCAGAGCATCACGAGGACGAGGCCCGCGTCGCCCCACACGCCCGCGATGAGCAGGCGCTCGCGCATCTCGCCCAACGGGCGCGTGACGAGCGAATAGAACGGATCGGCGAAGGCCAGAGCGCCCAGGAGCGCCCCGCCGGCGTTGGCGAGCGTGTCGTAGATCGAGGCGATGCGCCCGGGGATGAACAGCTGGCAGGTCTCCATCACGAAGCTGAACGCGGCGCCGAACGCCGCCGCCTTGAAGATCGCTCGCGCGCCCCCGCCCGGCTGGCGGAAGTAGAGGCAGGTGAGCGTGCCGAGCGGAATGTAGGCGAGGATGTTGACCGCCACGTCGAAGTCGGTCACGTAACGCGGGCGCGAGAAGAACCCCGCGACCGCGTCCAGCGAGGACGGCAGGCGCAGCGGCACGAAGGGATACAGGCTCGCGTAGGCGAGGAGGAGGGCCCAGACCGCGAGCGAGCCGCGATAGCGGCTGGAAGTCATCCGAGAGGCTTCAAGCCCTTCCGGTACATCGCGGCGCGCTCGACGTAGTGCTCGGCGATCCAGGTGTTGGTGGCGATCTCCTCGGGCGTGAGCGTGCGCATGATCTTGTTCACGCCGAGCACCAGCGAGCCGTCGGGAATCACCTTGCCCTCGGTCACCGTGGCGCCCGCGCCGATCAAACAGTTCCTGCCGATCACCGCGTTGTTGAGCACGATGGCGCCGATGCCGATGAGGGAATTCTCGCGCACGGTGCAGCCGTGCAGCATCACGAGGTGGCCCACGCTCACGTTCTTCTCGAGCGTGACCTGCACGCCGCCGTCGGTATGCACCACCGAGCCGTCCTGCACGTTCACGTTCTCGCCCAGCGTGATGAGGTCGTTGTCGGCGCGGATGGTGACGTTCCACCACACGCTCGCGCCCGGCCCCATCACCACCGAGCCGATCACGGCGGCGTTGTCGGCCACGAAGTAATCGCCCTTGAACGTGGGCTTGCGGTCATCGAGCTGGTAAATCATGAGAGGAACCCGGAAAGTGGTGTCAGGTACGACTTTTCCGGATTATCTGCGGAAAGTCGTACCTGACACCACTTTTTCCGGTTTTTCTAGGAGGACTTGAAGAGGTGGGCGAAGGTGCGGCTCACTTCGAGCTTCTCGGGCCGAGCGCGAAGCGTGATCTCACGCTTGCCCTCGCCGTCGGCAGCGACGCAGGCGATGGCGCGCAGGTTGACGATGGTGCCGCGGTGGACCTGCCAGAAATGGCGCGGGTCGAGCTCGGCGATGAGCTCGCGCAGCGTCTTCTTCACCAGCGCCTCGCCTTCGGACGTGACCACGCGCGTGTACTTGGTATCGCCGCGGAAGTAGAGCACGTCCTCGACGTTGATGAGCTTGAGCGTGTGGCCGAGCGAGGCCTGCAGCCATTGCAGGCGTCCCGCGCCCGGGGCGATGCGCCGCGCGAGCTCGTCGACCAGCGCATCCATCGTGGGCGCGGACGCGGCGGGGCGCGATTGCAGGCGGCGCACCGTCTGCGCGAGGCGCTCGGGGGTCGCGGGCTTCAGGACGTAGTCCACCGCGCCGCGCTCGAAGGCCTCGACCGCGTAACGGTCGTACGCAGTGACGAACACCACCTGCGTGAGGTCGCGCATTTCGCGCGCCGCCTCGAGCCCGTTCATGAGCGGCATCTCGATGTCGAGGAAGGTGAAGGCGGGCCGATGCTCGCGCACCGCGTGCACCGCGTCCTGGCCGTTGGCCGCCTCGGCGACGATCGAAAGCTGCGGCCACGCCTCGGCGAGCGCGGCCTTCAGACCCGCGCGCAGCAGCGGCTCGTCGTCGGCGATGAGCGCGGTGGGAGCGGTCACAGCGGGACCTCGACGGTGGCGACGGCGCCGCCGCCGGCGCGTGCGCAGAGGTCGAGGCGCGCCGTATCGCCGTAGAGCGCGCGCAGGCGCCCGCGCACGTTGCCGAGCCCCACGCCCTGGCCGATGGGCTCGACGAGGCCCCGGCCGTCGTCTTCCACCGTCACGCGCAGGCGCCCATTTGCGGAGTCGGCACGCACGCTCACCTTCCCGCGTCCCACCGGGGCAATGCCGTGCTTGATCGCGTTCTCGACGAGGGTCAGCACGACCAGCGGGGGAAAGGCCACGCCCGCGAGCTCGTGCGGCGCACCGGCGGATATCTCGAGCGCGCCGCCCATCCGAATGCGCAGGATGTCGAGGTAGGCGCGCGCGAGCTCGATCTCGCGGCCGACGGTCGAGCTCTCCGCGCGGATTTCGGGGAGCGCCGTGCGCAGGTACCGGATCAGGTGATCGAGCATCTCGAGCGCATTCGGCGAGCCGGTCTGCACCAGGAAGCGCAGGTTGGCGAGCGTATTGAATAGGAAATGCGGCTCGACTTGCGCCTGCAGGAGCTTCAGCTCCGCCTGCACGCCCTGGCGCGCGAAGCGCTCGCGCTCGGCCTCGGACTTGAGCAGGGCCATGCGCTGCGCCGCGTCGCGGCTTCGCACGTGCGCGATGCCGAGGATCGTCACGACCAGCACGCCCGCCATGGCGAACACGATGCCGAACACGATCGCGAACGCCGCCGGGTTCACCTGAGCGATCGGCTTGCCGATGTCCACGGACGCGATGATGGCGCCCCCCAGCCCGCCGGCGAACATCATCGCGACGAAGGTCGTGACGCTCTTCTTCGCGCGCTCGCCGGTGTACTTGGGATATCCGTACCACGCCGAAGCGACGACGCCGAGGATCGCGGCGCCCAGCATGTTGCCCGCGAGGATCGAGCGCGGCCAGCCCACCTTGGGCGCGGAGAGCACCACCACCACGGTGATCACCACCGCGAGCGCGGCGTAGCTCGCCAGCCAGGCGCGCCAGTTCGCCTTCATGCCCGCCCGGCTCTGCGTGCCGCAGTCGGCGGGATTCATCGAGGATTCGCTAGCCATGGCCGCAGACTACGCCACCGGCCCGCGCCGGGAGGGCCGCGCCGACGAACCGGCGGAAAAGTGGTGTCAGGTACGACTTTTCAGGCGCGGAGTGGCTGCGCCACTGAAAAGTCGTACCTGACACCACTTTCCGCTACATCTGCTTGAAGAGGTGCGAGTAGATCCGCGAGACCACGAGCGACTCGTCCCTGCCCTTGATCTTCACGTGCGCCTGGCCGCGGAAGTCGCGCGTGACGGCCGCGATGGCGTTCACGTTCACCAGGGTCGAGCGGTGGATCTGCCAGAAGACCCCGGGATCGAGGCCGTCCAGGAGCTCGCGGATCGACGTCTTGATCAGGGCCTCGCTGTCCGCGGAGACCACGCGCGTGTATTTCTCGTCGGACTGGAAGAAGAGCACCTCGGCCACGGGGATGAGGCGCAGGTTCTGCCCCTGCGTCGCCTTGATCCACTGCAGCTTCTCCTTGCGCGCTCCCATCTGCTCGGTGATCTTCGCGAGCACCGCGTTCAGGTCCGGCGGCGGCGTGGCGAGCTTCGCCTTGAGGCGCTCGATGGTGAGCGCGAGGCGCTCGTCGGTGGCGGGCTTGAGGATGTAATCCACGGCGCCCGTCTCGAAGGCCTGGATCGCATACTGGTCGTAGGCGGTGACGAACACCACGTGGCTTCGGCCCGCGACATGGCGCGCCACTTCCACGCCCGTCATCTCCGGCATCTGGATGTCGAGGAACATGAAGTCGGGCGCGCGGTCCTCGAGCGCCTCGAGCGCGGCGGCGCCGTCCTCGACCGAGGCGATGATGTCGAGCTCGGGCCAGAGCTTCTTCAATTTCCCTTCGAGCTGCGCGCGGAGGATGCCCTCGTCCTCCGCGACGATCGCGGTCGGCATGGATCGATTATGCCTTCGTGCCGCCGTCCGCGGCTTCGTCCTTGCGCCTGGAGCGGCGCACCAGCCACCAGATGCCGAGCCCGACCAGGACGAAGGGCGCGATCACCGGGAAGAGCGAGACCAGTACCACCAGCGGGACGAAGATGGCCAGGCCGACGAAGAGGAACCCCAGCCCGTAGACCACGGCGAGCACGATGGCGAGCGCGAGCACCACCACCGCGAACGCCGCCGCGATGCCCGCGGTTCCGATCAGCGCGCCCGTGGCCCCGCCCACCGTGTCATCGCCGATCTGCACCGGGAAGATGCCGGTCGCCACGCCGACGATGCCCAGCCCCGCGAACACCGCCGCAAGCACGACCAGCACGATGAACGCGAACGACAGGCCTTTCCTCCACGCGCGCTCGGCCGTTCCCATCGCCGCGAGCGTCTTCGCGGCGGCGCTTTGCGGCGCGGCGGGCGCGGCGCTGACCGCTTCGGCTCCCAGCGGGATGGGGCCCGAGGTTGCGCTGGGGCGCGTGCCTTCGCGCGGGACTTCGATCGCCGCCTCGACGCCGTGGGGCGCGCGCGCCTCGAGCGTGAGCTTGCCGGCGTCGCCATAGAGCGCGGCGAGGCGCTCGCGGATGTTGGCGAGGCCGACGCCGCTTCCCAGCGTCTCGGCGAATCCGCGCCCGGTGTCGCACACGGACACGCGCAGCTTGCCGTTGGCCGAGGCGCGGATCGTGACGGTGCCGCCCTCGCGCTGCGGCTCGAGGCCGTGCTTGATCGCGTTTTCCACGAGTGAAGGCAGCATGAGCGGCGGGAAGGGCGCGTCCATCAGCTCCGGCGGCACGTCGATCTCGAAGGCGAGGCGCTTGCCCATGCGCATCTGCAGGATGTTCAGGTACGCGCGCACCAGCTCGATCTCCTGGCCCACGGTGGAGACCGATTCGCGCATCTTCGGCAGCGCGTTCCTCAGGTACTGGATCAGGTGCCCAGTCATCGCGTTGGCACGCGCCGGGTCGACCTCGGTCAAGGCCTGCACGCTCGCCAGCGTGTTGTAGAGGAAATGCGGCTCGACCTGCGCCTGCAGCGCCGAGAGCTTGGCCTCGGTCACCTGCTGGCTCATGCGGTGGTACTCGGCCTCCTTCCTCTTCGCTTCCGCCATGCCCTGGGCGGCGCGCGAGCGGTCGATGAAGAACTTGGAGACGATGGTGATCACGAACAGCGGAATGAACAGCAGGATCAAGCCCGCGCCCACGCCGATGCGATAGAGGTCGCCGGTCACCTTCTCGCGGATCTCCTGCTTGAGCTCCGGGGGCAACGGCGCGCCCGCGCCGGCCGCAATATTGCCCAGGTCGATGTCCACGATCGACTTGTCGAGGCTGGGTCCCATCACGATCACGCGCGGCTTCTTCGCGTCGGCCTTGCCCTCGGCGAGCGCGCCGTGCGCCTCGACCTCGGCCTGCTTGGCGGCGTCGAGCGACTCGTCGAGAGACTTCTCGACCTTCTCGCGCTCCACGCCCGCGTCCTTCAACGCACGCGCGGCCTCGCGCTTGGCCTCGCGGATGGCGGCCCTCGCATCCTTCAGCGCACCGCGCACGTCCTCGGCGGCCTGGCGCTTGGCGCGCAGCACCTCCGCGCCCGCCTCACGCACGCTGTCGCGCGCCGTGGCGAGCTCGGTCAATGCCTGGCGAAGCTCGTTCTTGCGCTCCGGGTCCCTGGTGTGCTCGAGCATCTCCCGCACTACCCCGGTGGCGAGGTCGATGGCGCTTTCGGAGAAGGCCGAGTTGATCTCGCTCTTGATGGCGCGGTTCTCCGCGGGGGTGGCGCCGCTCTTGTCGAGCTGGATGGTATGGAACGGCGTCGCGAAGATCGCGAGCGCGATGAACAGGACGAACCCGCCGGCGAGGAGAGCCCACCACGGGGTTCGGTTCAGGAATGTGGAGACACTTTTCATCGTTTCCTTGAGGCACGCTTCCGGCGCGCCATTATTCAGTAGTCCGCGAGGAGCGCGATCACCGCGGTGGCCGTCGAGAACAGCAGCACGCCGAAGAAGAGCAGGGCCACGGCGAGGTTGGGCCCGAGGGTCTGGATGAACGACATGTCATGGCCTCTCTGGGGAGCCGGTGATCGGCTTTGTGACGCTACTCTAGGCACCCCCGGCGGCCCCATCCACGGCCGGGCGGCGAATTGCAGATTGCGGGGGTCGAAATGCCTGGGGCGGGGACGGAAAACCGGTCGGAGCGGGGTCAGAGCAGGGTCAGACCCCGGTTCACATTTGTTTGAAGAGGTGGGTGAAGGCCCGGGAGACGACCAGGGTTTCGCCGTGGTCGCGAAGGGCGATCTCGGCCTGGTCCTTGAGGCCGCGGCGCACCGAGGCGATGCGGTCGACGTTCACGATGGTGGCGCGATGGATCTGCCAGAACCTGGCGGGGTCGAGCTCCTCGAGGAGCTCGCGGATGGGCTTCCTGATGAGGAGCTCGGCCTCGCAGGTGACCACGCGCGTGTACTTCTCGTCGGACTGGAAGAAGAGCACCTCCTCGACGGGGACCAGGCGCACGTTGGAGCCGACCGAGGCCTTGATCCAGCGCAGGTGATCGGCGCCCTTCGCGCCCAGGCGCCCGGCGAGCTCCTCCACCAGCGCGTCGAGCGGCGCGGGCTTGGCCTCGAGGCGCTCCTTCAGCCGCTCGACGGTGACCGCGAGGCGCTCCTCGTCGAAGGGCTTCAGCACGTAGTCGATGGCGCCGCGCTCGAAGGCCTGCACCGCGTACTGGTCGAAAGCGGTCACGAACACCACGTGCGCCCGCCCGCCGATGACGCGCGCCGCGTCGATGCCGTTCACGCCGGGCATGTGGATGTCGAGGAAGAAGAGCGCCGGCTCGTACTCCTGCATCACCTTGTCGATGTCGCGGCCGTTCTCCATCTCGTGGACGATTTCCAGATCGGGCCACGCGCGCGCGAGGCGCGAGCGCAGCTGCGCGCGCAGGAGCGGCTCGTCGTCGGCGATCACGGCGGTGGCCTTCATGCCGCCCCGCCCGCGGGCACCTCGATGGACGCCACCACGCCGTGCGGCGCGCGCTCCTCGATCACGAGCCTGGCCGAGGCCCCGTAGAGCGCCTTCAGCCGGTCGCGGATATTGGAAAGCCCGACGCCGCCGCCCTTCTTCGGCTTGATGCCCTCGCCCGTGTCCTCCACGGAGACGCGCAGGCGCCCTTCGCTTTCCACCGCGCGGATGGTGATCGAGCCGCACTCGCAGCACGGATCGACGCCGTGCTTCACGGCGTTCTCGACCAACGTGATGAGCATCATCGGCGGGAAGGCGTGGGACTTGAGCGGGTCCGGAACCTCGATGGCGAAATCGAGGCGCGCGCCCATGCGCACGCGGTGGATCTCCAGGAAGGCGCGCGCCATGTCGATCTCGCGCCCGAGGTTGGTGGTCGACTCGCGCATCTGCGGGAGCGCCGCGCGCAGGTAGTGGATGAGGCTGTCGAGCATGCGCGTGGCCTCGCTCGGGCTGGTCTCCACCAGGTGCTGCACGTTGGCGAGCGTGTTGAACAGGAAATGCGGCTCGATCTGCGCCTGCATGAGCGCCAGCTTCGCCTCGAGGAGGTTCTTCTCGAGCTGGTGGCGCTCGCTCTCGGCGCGGTGGAAGCGCGCCTGGTCGCGCGCGTGCTTCTCGCGCAGGATGAACATCGCCACCACCACGCAGCCGAAGCCGATCCCCAGCCCCATGGTGATGGAGACGCCCGCCATGCGCTCGCCGAACATCTGGCGCACGTCGCGGCCCTTCACCAGGCCGGCGAGGATGGTGCCGAGGAAGGAGCCGATCACGATGGCGGCGAGCTGCATCACCTCGCGCGGCACGCGCACCTGGCGGATGTTGCCCGCCACGGTGAACAACACCATGCTGGTGTAGCCCACGCAGAGCGCGCTCACCAGCAGGTCGCGATAGGTGTTGAGGAAGATCCAGACCACCGCGGCGGCGGCCGCCGCGCAGATCGCGGTGACCGACAGGACGCGGCGGACCGTGAGCCCGTCGAAGAGGTATGCGTAGGATTTCAAGGGTGGGCCGCGCGCGGGATTTCCGCCGTCGCGGGCAAAGTATGACCTTGTGGGTCGACGAGCGCCAAGTTACCGAATGTGGGCCCTTCCTTGCAAAATGCTTGCGACGAAACGCGCAATCGCGGCCATGGAGCGCGCCCGGAAAGAAAAACCCGGCGCCAGGAGACGCCGGGTCGGAAGAGACAGCCCTGGGAGCGGGAGGGTTGCCTTGCTGCCTAGAGGTGCGCCGAGCTGGGCCGGTCGACGGCGCGGCGCGCCTCGACGACGATGGTGAAGTGCGCATCCGGGGCGATGGGCGTGCTTGCGGCGCGCGCGTCGGCCTCCTCGGCGTACTGGACCGACGGTGCCGCCTGGACCTGGGAACGCTGGGTATAGGGCGACGACGGGTCGGTCAGGATCGCGCCGGCGGCCACCAGGAACCAGACCGAGACCAGCATCGTGACGCCGGAGGCGACCGAAGAGTTGCTCGGATATGCGGCGAATTTGTAGGCTTTCATTTTCATTTCTCCTTTGCGATTGCCTTCGAGTTCCGCGCCCGACGCGACGACATGGAGCTTGCGCGGGTGGGTCGGCTTGGTGTCGGCTCGGAACATGGCGCGAGATTAGGCATGGTCGGCCGGCGCAGGAAGGCGAAAGCGACGAAATGCGGAAAAGGCGGGCTGAAACGCGCGCTAGGCGGCCTTTGGGCGCCGGAAAGTCGCGAGCGATCCGGCCGCCATGCCGAGGATCGCGGCCGCAAGACCGGCGAGCGCGGGCGGCACGAGGCCTTCGGGAAGTGCCGCCTCGAGCGCGATCCAGGTGGCGAGCCCGGCGGCGATCGACCAGTGCGCTCCGCGCGCCGTGGCGCGAGGCCAGAAGAGACCCGCGGCAAGGGGCACGAAGGACGACACCAGCACCACCTTTCCGGACTCGTTGACCAGCTGGTAGATGGACAGCTTCGAGGTGAGCGCCATCGCGGTCACCGCGACGGCGAGCCCCGCGACGGTGAGACGCATGAGGCGCAGGAACGCCGCATCGTCCCGCGGCGCGGCGAGCGGACGGATCACGTTTTCCGCCAGCGCCACCGCGGGCGCGAGGAGCGCGCCACCGGCGGTGGAGAGGATCGCCGAGACCAGCGCCCCGAAGAAGAGCACCTGCACGGCGAGCGGCATGCGCTCGAGGATGAGCGTGGGCAGGATGCGCTGGTAATCCTCGCCGATCAGGCGCTCGACCATGGGGACGTCGATGAGCGCCGCGGCGGCGACGAGGAAGATGGGGATCGCGGCGATCGCGAAATAGAGGAGAGCGCCGGCGATCGAGGCGCGCACCGCCGTCTTCTCGTCCTTCGCGCTCATCACGCGCTGCAGGACATCCTGCTGCGGCACCGATCCCAGCGCCACGATGAGCGCTGCGTTCACCCACGCGAGGATGGGGCGCGCTTCAGGCTCCGGCAGCAGGCGAAAGCGATCGCCGCCGGCGGCCGCATCGATCACGCGCGCCGTCCCGCCCGCGGCGTCGGCCACGATCCAGGCGACATACGCGAGGCCCGCGACGATCACCACCGCTTGGAAGAAATCGGTGAGCGCCACCGACCACATTCCGCCCGCGGCCGTATAGACGAGGACGATCGCCGCACCGATCACGATGCCGGTCGGCGTATCGATCGCGCCGCCGGAGAGCACCGAGAAGACCAGGCCCAGGGCCACGAGCTGCGCCGCGATCCAGCCGAGGTAGGAAAAGGCGATGCAAAGGGACAGCACCACTTCCGCGCGCCGGTCGTAGCGTGCGCGGAAGTAGTCGCCGAGCGTGATGAGGTTCAGCCGATACAGCGGCCGCGCGAACACGAGGCCCACCAGCACCAGGCAGGCCACCGCGGCAAAGGGATCGGCCACGAGCCCGCGCAGGCCCTCCTTCATGAAGGTCGCGGGAATGCCGAGCACCGTCTCCGCGCCGAACCAGGTGGCGAACACCGTCGCCGTCGCTACGGGAGTCGAGAATCGCTTTCCCGCCACTGCGTAGTCCGCCGCGCCGCGCACGCGCGTGGCCGCATACAGGCCGATGCCGAGCGAGACGGCCAGGTACAGCACGATGAAGCCGACTAGCAAAATCGTTTCACATGTTGAGTCGTACCTGACACGACTTATGTAGAGGCTTCGCGCTGGAGGGTGCGAAGCGCGAGCGAGCCCACGAGCATGCCGGCGAAGCTCGCGACGAGCCCGGCCAGCTGCGGCGGCATGACGCCGTCGGACTTGAACGCCTCGAAGCCGATCCACACCAGCAACCCGAGGATGATGGCGAGCGTGGCGCCGAGGTTGGTGGCGCGCTTCCAGTAGAGGCCGCACACCAGCGGCACGAAGGCGCCCACCAGCGTCACCTTGTACGCGTTCTCCACCATCTTGTAGATCGAGGCCTCGGTGGAGAGCGCGAAGCCGGTCACCAGGATGGTGAAGCACACGATCACCACGCGCATCAGGGTGAGGAACTGGTGGTCGGAGATCTTCGGGAAGAAGCCCTTCAATATGTTCTCGCTGAAGCTCACCGAGGGCGCGAGGAGGGTCGCGCTCGCGCAGCTCTTGATCGCCGACAGGAGCGCCCCGAAGAACATGATCTGCGCGAAGATCGGCACGACCGGCGACAGGATCAGGTTGGGAAGGATCAGCTGCGGGTCCTTGTCGAGGTTGGCCGCGACCATCTTCGGGTCGATCAGGCTCGCCGAGTAGGCGAGGAACATGGGGATGAAGGCGAAGGCGAAGTAGAGGCAGCCGCCGAGGATGGAGGAGCGCGCCGCGATGTCCTCGGTCTTCGCCGACTGCACGCGCTGGAACACATCCTGCTGCGGGATGGAGCCCAGCATCATGGTGATCCAGGCGGCGAAGAACCAGAGGATGTCCTTCAGCTCCGGCGCGGGCAGGATGTTGAACCTGCCCGCGGCCGCCGCGTGCGACACCACCGTGCCCACGCCGCCGGCGAGCCCGCTCACCTCCCAGCCGATGTAGAGCATGCCGAGCACGATGATGATCATCTGGATGAAGTCGGTGATCGCCACCGAGAACATGCCGCCCAGCATCGTGTAGACCAGCACCGTGGAGGCGCCGATCACCATGCCCCAGGGCTGCGTGATCTGGCCGTCGGAGACCACGTTGAAGACCAGGCCGAGCGCCTTGATCTGCGCGCCGACCCAGCCGAGGTACGAGATCACGATGCAAAGCGTGGTGAGCATCTCCACCGGGCGGCTGAAGCGCTTGCGGTAGTAGTCGCCGATGGTGATGAGGTTCATGCGGTACAGCGGACGGGCGAAGAAGAGCCCCACCAGGATGAGGCACAGCGACGAGCCGAAGGGATCGGCGATGGTCCCCGAGAAGCCGTCCTTGATGAAGGTCGCCGGGATGCCGAGCACGGTCTCGGAGCCGAACCAGGTCGCGAACACCGTCGCCGTCACGATGTACATCGGCATGCGCCGGCCCGCGATCGCGAAGTCCGTGGTGTTGTGCACCCACTTCGCCGCGTAAATGCCGATCGCGACGGAAATGATCCAGTAGATGATCACGAACCAGAGGAGCATGGCGGTCTTTCGGACAAAGCCGTGAGTCGAGGCGTCATTTTAGGAGAAAATCAGCCGGTGTCAGCCATCCAGCTCGAAGGCGTCGCCAAGCACTGGGGAGAGTCGCGTGCCCTCGACGGCATCACCTTTTCCGCCGAGCCCGGCTCTTTCGTGGTGCTCCTGGGGCCTTCCGGATGCGGCAAGTCGACGACGTTGAGGCTCATCGCGGGCCTCGACATGCCCACTTCGGGCACGATCCGCATCGGCGAGCGCGATGTGACGCGCCTTCCCCCCGCCGCGCGCGGGATCTCGATGGTGTTCCAGTCCTATGCGCTCTTCCCCCATCTCACGGTGGCGGAGAACATCGTCTTCGGCCTGCGCGTGAGGAAGGTGCGCGACCGCGATGCGCGCCTCGTGAAGGTCGCCGGGCTACTCGGCCTCGAAAAGCTCCTGGCGAGGAAGCCCTCGCAGCTCTCCGGTGGCCAGCAACAGCGCGTGGCACTCGGCCGCGCGATCGTGGCCGAAGCGCCCGTGTGCCTCATGGACGAGCCGCTTTCCAACCTCGACGCGCAGCTGCGCGGCGAGATGCGCCGCGAGATCCGCGCGCTGCAGCAGCGCCTCGGCATCACCATGGTGTACGTGACCCACGACCAGACGGAGGCGATGACAATGGCCGACCGCGTGGTGCTGTTGCGCAACGGCCGCATCGAGCAGGTCGGCAGTCCCGAGGAGTTGTATGCGAAGCCGGCCACTGCATTCACCGCGAGCTTTATCGGCGCGCCGGCGATGAACCTGATGAATGCCGATGGCGCGACCCTCGGCGTACGCCCGGAGGACGTGCGACTCGATTCCAGCGGCCGTGCCGCGAGCGTGGAATCGGTGGAATACCTCGGCGCGGATTCGCTCGTTGCGGTGCGCATCGGGGAGCAGCCGCTATTGGTCCGCGTGCCCGGGCATTCACGCGCCCGTCATGGCGACGCGGTACATGTCGTTTGGGACAAGCAGCACGAGCATCATTTCGACGCACAAACCGGAGAGAGAAAACCATGAAAAGAACCTGGCAACTGATGGTCGCGGCATTGGCGACGGCGGCATCCGCGGCCGCGGCCGAAACCGAGATCACGTTCTACTACCCCGTGGCGGTCGGCGGCCCCATCACCAGGACCATCGACCAGATGTCGGCGGACTTCGAGCGCGAGAACCCGGGCATCAAGGTGAAGCCCGTCTACACGGGAACCTACCAGGAGTCGATCGTGAAGGCGCTCACCGCGCACAAGGCCGGCCAGCCGCCCACCACCGCGATCCTGCTTTCCACCGACATGTTCACGCTCATCGACGAAGACGCGATCGTGCCGTTCAACGAGCTCGCCACCGGGGCCGATGACCAGGCCTGGATGAAAAGCTTCTACCCGGCGTTCATGGCCAATAGCCAAGCGGGCGGCAAGACGTGGGGGATTCCGTTCCAGCGCTCGACCATCGTCCTCTACTGGAACAAGGAGCTCTTCAAGGAGGCGGGCCTCGACCCGAACCGCCCGCCGGCGACCTGGAAGGAGATGCTCGAGTACGCGCACAAGCTCACCCGGCGCGATGCCGCGGGCAACATCACGCAGTACGGCGTTCAGATCCCGTCATCGGGTTTTCCCTACTGGCTCTTCCAGGGGCTCACGACCCCCAACGGCGTGGAGCTGATGAATGCCGCCGGCACCGAGACCTACTTCGACAAGCCCGAGGTGATCGAGGCGCTCGCTTACTGGGTGGATCTGGGGCGCAAGCACAAGGTGATGCCGACGGGCGTGGTGGAGTGGGGCACGACGCCGAAGGATTTCTTCGAGAGGAAGATCGCGATGATGTGGACCACCACGGGCAATCTTACCAACGTGAAGAACAACGCCAAGTTCGACTTCGGCGTGGCGATGCTGCCGCAGGCCAGGCGCCGCGGCTCGCCCACGGGCGGAGGCAACTTCTACGTGTTCAAGAAGGCGCCCCGCGAGCAGCAGCTGGCGGCGGTGAAGCTCGCGAAATTCATGACCCAGCCCGAGCGCGCCGCGCAGTGGGGCATCGACACCGGTTACGTCGCCGTGCGCCCCGACGCGTGGCAGACCGCGAAGATGACCGAATACGTAAAGGGTTTCCCGGTGGCGGCGGTCGCGCGCGACCAGCTGCAGTATTCGGTCGCCGAGCTTTCCACCCACGACAACCAGCGCGTGACGAAAGCGCTGAACGACGGCATCCAGGCGGCGCTCACCGGTGCGAAAACGCCCGAGCAGGCGATGAAGGACGCGCAGGCCGAGGCGTCACGGATCCTGCGCTCGTACAAGTAATGCATGCATAAGTCGTCCGCGTGGATCCATGGGTGGCTGCTGCTGCTGCCGGCAGCCGCCCTCCTCGCGCTCTTCACGCACTGGCCGATCGCGGCGACCATCTGGGACAGTTTCCACGCGACGCCCAAGGGCGGAAGGCCCGCGCCGTGGGTGGGCCTCGAGAACTACCAGGTGATGGTGGCCGACGAGGTGTTCTGGAAGTCGCTCGTCAACAACCTCTGGTATGGCCTCGGCACGATCCCGCTGTCCATCGCGCTCGCGATCGTCATGGCGCTGTGGGTGAATTCCGCGATGCGCGGGCGCACGTGGCTACGCATGGCGTTCTTCACGCCCACGGTGCTGCCGATGATCGCGGTCGCGAACATCTGGCTCTTCTTCTTCACGCCGCAGTACGGGTTGCTCGAGCAGGTGACCGGACTCTTCGGCATCGCGGGGCGCAACTGGCTGGGCGATCCGTCGACGGCGCTCGCCTGCGTGACCGTGGTCGCGGTGTGGAAGGAGGCGGGCTTCTTCATGATCTTCTACCTCGCGGCGCTGCAGTCGATCCCGCCGTCGCTCGCCGAGGCCGCGGCGCTGGAAGGCGCCTCGCGCGCGTACTACTTCCGGCGCGTCGTGTTCCCGCTCCTCATGCCGACCACGCTCTTCGTGCTGGTGAACGCGGTGATCAATGCATTCCGCCTCGTCGACCACATCGTGGTGATGACCAAGGGCGGGCCCAACAACGCGACCTCGCTCCTCCTCTTCCACGTGTACCAGGTGGGATTCAGCTTCTGGGACACGGGATACGCGGCGGCGCTCACCGTGGTGCTGCTGGTCATTCTGGGATCGGTCGCGCTGGCGCAGTTCTTCTTCCTCGACAAGCGCGTGCACTATCAATGAGACGCATCGAAACCGTGGCGGCGTGGATTCTCGGATTCCTGTGGATCCTGCCGCTCCTCTATGCGTTCTGGACGGCGTTCCACCCGCCCGAGTTCTCGACGCGGCTTGCGCTCGCCGCGCCGCTCACGCTGGACAACTTCCGGCGCGCGTGGGACGCGGCGCCGTTCGCGCGCTATTTCCTGAATAGCTTCATGCTGGTGACCCTGGTGCTCGCCGCGCAATTGGTCCTGTGCACGCTTGCCGCCTACGCCTTCGCGCGCTTCGAGTTTCCCGGCAAGAACGTGGCCTTCGTTCTCGTGCTGGTGCAGCTCATGATCATGCCCGACGTGCTGATCGTCGAGAACTACCGCACGCTCGGCCGCCTCGGCATCCTCGATTCGATCCCCGCCATCGGGCTGCCGTACATGGCCTCCGCGTTCGGGATCTTCCTGCTGCGCCAGACCTTCAAGACCATCCCGCGCGAGCTGGACGAGGCGGCGCGCGTCGAGGGCGCGGGCGCGCTCGAGGTGCTATGGAAGGTCTACGTGCCGCTCGCGCGGCCGACGTACCTCGCCTTTGGTCTCGTCTCGGTGAGCTACCACTGGAACAACTTCCTCTGGCCGCTCATCGTCACGAGCTCGGTCACCTCGCGTCCCGTGACGGTCGGCCTGCAGGTGTTCTCCTCGGGCGACCAGGGCATCGACTGGTCGGTGATCACCGCGGCCACGCTCATGACCTCGGCGCCGCTCCTCGTCGCGTTCCTCCTCTTTCAGAGACAGTTCGTGCAGTCGTTCATGAGGGCCGGGATCCGCTAGCAAGCGCTCCCGCCTCCTCGAGGATCGCGCGCGAGATCTCGAAGCGGTCCTCGTAGCGGGTCACCTTGCCGGGTGTGAGGTTCATCGCGAAGTATGCGACCGGCCGCCCCTGCCTCTCGATCCAGCCGACCCACCACGACACGGGATTCTTCACCGAGCCCGCGGTTCCCGTCTTGGCGTAGAGGGTGTAGGCGCGCGATTTCTCGACGACGAGGGCCTGCCGCACGAGGCGCTGCGAGCGCTGGCTCATGGGAAGCTCGCCCTCGGCGAGCTTCCTCAGGAAACCGACCTGCTCCATGGCGCTCACGCGAAGGCCTCCCTGCAGCCAGAAGAGGTCGATGCCGCCGGTCATGTCCTGGTTGCCGTAGTCCAGGCGCTCGAGCCATTCCTTCATGCGCGCCTTGCCGGTGCGCCGCGCGATCTCCTGGAACATCCACACCGTGCTCTCGCGCATGCCGGAGGCGAGCGTTTGGTCGCGCTCCCACGCGGCGCGCAGCTTGGGCTTGCCGTCCCATGGGAACACCTCCTTCTCGTCGGTGATGGAGCCCACCTCGAGGCCGATCAGCGCGTTGGCGATCTTGAACGTCGACGCGGGGAGGTAGCGGCTGCGCGCGCGCGACTCGTTGAAGACGAGGTAGCGCTCCTGCTGCGGCTCGAAGAGGACGAAGGTGCCGCGCACGCCGCGAGCGTCGAAGTGCCGCTGCCATTGCGGCCGCGCGATGGTATCGCCCGCCGCCGCGGAAAGGCTCGCGAAAAGCGCCAACAGGGGAGAAACGAAGTGTTGCATGGCACGCCCTCGAGGGATCATTGGGCCGAGCGTGACAGGCGATTCTGGCAATATTCGGGCAGGCGCAAGGTCAATTCGGGCATGAAGCTCATCACGTGGAATATCCAGTGGGGCCGCGGCATCGACGGGCGCGTGGACCTCGAACGCATCGTGCGCCACGCGCGCGCGATGGCGGATTTCGACGTGCTCTGCATGCAGGAGGTGGCGGACAACTTCCCGGGGCTCGAAGGCAACGACGAGCGCGACCAGTTCGCCCAGCTCGCGAAGCTCTTGCCGGGATACCGGATGGCCGAGGGCTTCGGGGTGGACGTCGCCGGCGAGGCGGGGGCGAGGCGCCGCTTCGGCAACGTGATCTTCACGCGCTACGGGATCGTCTCGATTCGCCGTCATGCCCTGCCGTGGCCCGCCGATGCCGGCAAGGAAACGATGCCGCGCGTGGCCATCGAAGCCACGCTGCGCTCGCCGATGGGGGCGCTGCGCGTGACGACCACGCACCTCGAGTACTACTCCGACGCGCAACGCCGCGCGCAGGTGCAGCGGCTGCGCAACCTGCACGACGAGGCATGCCAGCGCGCCGCGCAACCCGGCGCCGCGACCGCCGACGGCGGCCCGTTCGATGCCACGCCGCAGGCGGCGAGCGCGATCCTCGCCGGCGATTTCAACTTCCCGCCGGAGAACCCCTCCTGCGGCGAGATCCAGCACGCGCTCGCCGCGGGCGGCCCCGCCTACCGCGATGCATGGCCCCTCGCGCACGGCCACGCGCCGCACACGCCGACTTTCTGCGTGCACGCGAAGGGCTACAGCAAGACGGCCTACTGCTGCGACTTCGTCTTCGTGAGCGCCGACATCGCGCCGCGCGTGCGCGCCGTGCAGGTCGATTCGGATACGCTCTATTCGGACCATCAACCGGTGCTTCTCGACTTCGACGATCGCTAGGACGCCATGACGACCCTCGCCTGTCCCCATTGCATGAAGCCGGTGGCCGCGAACCCGATCGGGCGCTGGTTCGCGCCCTTCCAGTGCCCCCATTGCGGCAAGCCGTTGCAGTTCGACGCACGCACCAACATCCTCGGCGTGGTGGGCTCGGCGTGCTTCTTCATCATGGCGTGGGCCGTGTTGATGGGCGGCACCGAAGACGCACACGCCGTCGCGTGGGGCGCGGGCGCGCTCTGGGTCGCGGCGATGGCGGGAAGTTACGCGGCGCGCCGCATCGTGAAAGGCTAGCCATGTCCGTGCGCACCATCAACCTGGACGAACGCCTCTACCGCTATCTCCTCGAGCACTCCCTGCGCGAGCACCCGGTGCAGCGCGAGTTGCGCGAAGCCACGCGCGACATGCCACACGCCGGCATGCAGATCGGGCCGGAGCAGGGGCAGCTCATGGCGCTCCTGGTGAGGCTCCTCGACGCGCGGCGCACGATCGAGGTGGGCGTCTTCACGGGCTACAGCGCGCTCAGCGTCGCGCTCGCGCTGCCGGCCGACGGGCGCCTGGTCGCGTGCGACGTGAACGAGGAATGGACCGCGATGGCGCGCAAGTACTGGGCGAAGGCGAATGTCGCCGAGCGCATCGATCTGCATCTCGCGCCGGCCCTGCAGACGCTCGACGAGCTCATCGCCGCCGGCGAAGCGGGCCGCTACGACTTCGCGTTCATCGACGCGGACAAGCCCAACTACCCGGGCTACTACGAGCGCTGCCTCCTGCTCCTGCGCGCGGGCGGTCTCATCGCCGTGGACAACACGCTCTGGTCGGGCGCGGTCGCCGATCCGGCGAACAACGACCGCGACACGGTCGCGATCCGCGCCTTCAACGATGCGCTGCACCGCGACGCGCGCGTGGAGATCTCGCTCCTGCCCATCGGCGACGGCCTCACGCTCGCGCTGAAGAAATAGAAAAGCCGCCCGAGAGGGGCGGCTGTTCGTGGAGCGGGTGGCGATTACTTGTCGGTGCCCGGCGTGCGGCCCGTCACCTTGTCCTTCGCTTCCTTGGACTCTTCCACGACCTTGTCCTTGGCGCTCACCATCTTCTGCTTGGCCTTGCCGGCGACTTCGCCGACGACGCTCTCGTGGTCCACCTTGAGGACCGCGCCGGTGCCCGCGTCGACGAGCACTTCGTCGATGCCCTTCTTGCCGGGCGTCTTCACGTCGTACGTGTAGAGGAGGCAGCCGTCCTCGCTCTCGAGGCCGCCCTTGGTGATGGTGGCGCCGGAGGCACCGATCTTGTCGAGCGCCACCTTGCGCGCGTCGGCATCGCTCACCTTCGCCATCGCGATGAGCTCGGACTTCGAGGCGATCTTCTTCGCCTTGATGCTGCAATTGAGGTCGTCGGAGATGGCGGCGGCGGCGACGAAGGGGACAGCCAGGGCGACAGCCAGGATGATCTGTTTCATGTTTTCTCCATGCGAAATTTAGGGGTACGGACTTTGGAGTGCGAGTGTGGGCGGCCCGTTGCATGAAGTGTTCGTGAAGAACCGGGGTGCCGTGTAGTCCACATGGCGCCCCCGTCGCATACCCCGCGTTTCCCGGCTAGCGCAGGACCACGGCGGCCGCGAGGACCGCCAGCGCCGCGGCGATCGCCCACATCACGCGGGTCTGGCGCCGCTGGGCGCGCTCCAGGTCGCGGATCGCGGCTTCCACGCGCCGCGGCGCATCGTCGGTGAGCACGCGGTGCACGAGGCGCGGAATGCGCGGCAGCGTGCGCGCCCAGAGCGGCGCCTCGTCGCGCAGCGCGCGCAGCATGCCGCGCCAGCCGAGCTCGTCGGCCATGAAGCGCTCCAGGATCGGCTGCGCGATCGGGCGCAGGTCGAGGTCCGGATCGAGCTGGCGGCCGAGGCCCTCGACCTGCAGCAGCGTCTTCTCGAGGAGCACCAGCTGCGGCTGCACGCGGATGCCGAAGCGCCCGGCAACCTCGAAGAGGCGCAACAGCACCTTGCCGAAGGAGATGTCCTTGAGCGGCTTGTCGAATACCGGCTCGCATATCGAGCGCACCGCGCCCTCGAACTCGGCGATGCGCGTGTCCGCGGGCACCCAGCCGGCCTCGATGTAGGCGCGCGCCACGCGCCGATAATCGCGGCGGAAGAAAGCCATGAAGCAGTCGGCGAGAAGATGCCGGTCCGCCTCTTCGAGCGTCCCCATGATGCCGAAATCCACGCCGCAGTAGCGCCCGTCCCTGGCGACGAAGATGTTGCCCGGGTGCATGTCGGCGTGGAAGAAGCCGTCGCGGAACACCTGGGTGAAGAAGATCTCCACGCCCTCGCGGGCGAGCTTGGCGATGTCGATGCCGTGCCGCTTCAGGCTCTCCACGTCGTTCACGGGGATGGCGTCGATCCTTTGCATCACCATCGCGTCGCGGTTGCACCAGTCCCAGTAGACCTCGGGGACCACGAGGAGCCGCCCGTCGGCGAAGTTGCGCCGCAGCAGGCTCGCGTTGGCGGCCTCGCGCACCAGGTCGAGCTCGTCGGCGATGGTGTTCTCGAATTCGCGCACCACCTCGCGTAGCCTCAAGAGCGGGCCCTGGGCGAGGCTGCGCTCGAGCAACCCGGCAAATGTGTAGAGCAACGCCACGTCCTTGGCGATCACCTCGCGGATGCGCGGCCGCAGGATCTTCACCGCGACCTCGCGCCCGTCGTGGAGGGTGGCGAAGTGCACCTGCGCGACCGAGGCGCTCGCGACGGGTGTCGGGTCGATCGCGCGGAAGACCTCCAAGTGAGGGCGCCCGTAGGCGCGATCGAGTGTCGCGGCGGCCTCGTCCCACGAGAAGGGCGGCACGCTGTCCTGGAGCTTGGCGAGCTCGACGGCGACGTCCTCCGGGATCAGGTCCGGACGAACCGAGAGGAGCTGGCCGAACTTCACGAACACGGGGCCGAGCGATTCGAGTGCCACGCGCAACCGCACGCCCCGTGGCGGTGCGCTATCACGCCAGAAGTAGAGCGCACCGAAAAACGCGCGCGCGAGCCATCCGCGCCCCGGCACGAACTCGTCGAGGCCATGGCGGCCGATCGTGTCGACGATGCGAAGGAAGCGCAGTGCCCGCATGGAAGCGCGATTCTACCGGGAGCGGCCGCGGCGCCACGGGCGGGGGGCGGGGGAGTTACCGCTGTAGCCTCGCCCGGCCGAGGCGGCTACCGCTGTAGCGCCCTACCCCTTCAAGTGGACTATGCCGAATGCTATTCTCGGCTCGCCCGCGGGGGGTTTGGAGGAGCCCGACCTCGCGTCTCACCGGACAAACACAACGATGTCGTACCAGGCCGATCGCCCCTTCACGCTCTACTTCGTGCGCCACGGCATCACGGAGCCGAACTTCCGCGGCTTTCGCTGCGGCGGGGATTCCGACCTTCCGATGATGGACATCGGCTGCGACCAGGCCTACCTCCTCGCCAAGCAGATCGAGCGCATGCACCTGCGCATCGGCGTGATCCTCGCGGGCTCGCTCATCCGCACGCGCCAGACCGCGTCGATCATCAGCGGCGTGCTCGGCACCGTCCCGATCGAGATCGAGCCGCTCCTGAACGAGCGCAAGCTCGGCCAGTGGAACAACCGGCCCATCGCCGAGACCGAGGACATGCTGAAGCGCGGCGTGACTCCCCCGGGGGGCGAAGCGGAACAGCAATTCGAAGCGCGCGTGGCGCTCGCCCTCGAGCACCTGCGCCCGCACCTGGACCGCCGGCCGCTCCTGGTGAGCTGCAAGGGCGTGGGCCGCATCCTGAACAACCTTCTCGGCGGCACCGAACGCATGGCCATCGGCAACGGCGAGATCGTGGAGTTCGCCGTGGCGCCGAACGCGGGCCAGCCCTCGCTGCGGGTCACGCGCTCGCACCAGGCCTGATGGCCGCGCGCCCTTCCAAGGTCGCGCCCGTGACGCGCAAGCGCCGCCACGAGCCCGACTGGGAGCCGCAGATCCTCGGCCGGCGCCGCGTCCTCACGTCGTGGGACGAATACATGGCCATGGCCAAGCGCATCATCGAGCGCTTCGACCACCAGTTCGACCTGCGCCACTTCGACTACCACCATCCGGTGCGCCTGCAGAAATGCCTGCCGCGCTTCCGCAGGTCCTATCCCGTGAAGGTCGCCTATACCGACTGGGGCGATCCCGCCAAACCGCTCGTGGTTTGCGTGGGCGGCGTGGCGAATACGGCGATGCGCTTCAGCTATCTCGCCGCGGACCTGGAGAGTCATTTCCGCGTGGTATGCATGGACTGGGTCGGCCGCGGCCGCTCGGGATGGATGGTCGACCAGGGCGACTACTCGCTCGCCACCTATGTGGAGCAGCTGCGCCAGCTGATCGAGCACCTGGGCGCCGGTCCGGTGATCCTGCTCGGCTCCTCGATGGGTGGCAGCACCGCCATCGAGCTCGCGGCGCATCATCCGGGCATGGTGAGCCGCTTGATCCTGAACGACATCGGGCCCTTCATTCCGGGGCCGCGCCGCCGGCGCCGCTCCGCCACGCTCGCGCGCCACTATGTTTTTCGCGATCCCGCGGATCTGCTGCGCAAGATCGGCGCCTCGCAGAAGAACGACGGGCCGGTCTCCGACGACGTGCGCTTCAACGTCACCTTCCACCAGACCAAGTGGTCCGACGAGGAAGGCGGGCGCATCTACCGCCACGATGTGCGCGCGCTGCAGGCTTTCCGCGCCGACGCGCAGGGCAGCCTCGACCAGTGGCGCCTCTGGGAAAAGATCCGCTGCCCGGTGATGGTGATCCACGGGATGATGTCGGACGCGCTCCTGCCCGCGACGCTGAAGCGCATGCGCGTGAAGCACGACGTGGCCGTGATGCACGTGCCCGATACGGGCCACACGCCGGTGCTCTCCGACCGCAACCAGAACTGGTTCATCCACGAGTGGCTGATGGACCACACCGCCTCGAAGGAGTGGAGCGTGCTGCACGCGCCGCCGCGTGACGAGCCCGAGGCGAAATCCCCGGTTCGGCTGGTTGCGCTCGCGCGCGGCTAGATTGCGAAAGGATTCCACCGTGGCAACGCTCACAGTGCCGGGGACTCAGGGGGAGGGCCTGCGGACGGCGGCGCCCGCGTTCCCGCTGGTGCGCTACGTGCCGAGCTTGCCGAGCCGGGCCAGTACGTCGGAAGGCGTCTGGCGCTTCCGCGCGTCGCTTCCCGACCTTCCCGAAATCACGCTGGGCGAAGGCTCGACGCCGCTCGTAGCCCTGCCGCAGGTCGCCGCCGACGCGGGCGGAGGAGCGTTGTTCGCGAAGCTGGAGAGCGCCAATCCCACGGGATCCTTCAAGGATCGCGGCAGCGCGCTCATCGCGGCGGCCGCGCGCAGCGCGAACGTGCTGACCATCGCGTTGGCTTCGACCGGCAACGCCGGCGCATCGCAAGCCGCCTATGCCGCGCGTGCCGGCCTCAAGCTCACGGTCGCGGTCCCCAGGTCGACGGATCCCGGCAAGCTCTGGCAGATGCGCGCCCACGGCGCCGAGATCATGATGGTCGACGGCGATTTCTCGGCGTGCGACGCGGCCTACAAGGCGCTCGTGGCCTCGGGATTCTTCGCCGCCGGAACGGACAATCCGTATCGCCAGGAAGGCGCCAAGACCCTCGCCTACGAGCTCTTCGAGCAGCACGGCGCGGGCATCGACCGCGTCATCGCTCCCTGCGGAACCGGCGGGCTCATCGTCGCGCTCGGCAAGGGCTTCGCGGAGATCGCGGCGTCGGTGCCGGGCTTCAGGGCGCCCGCGATCGACGTGGTGCAGCTCGGCGCGTTGATGCCGCTCGCCGGACCCGACCCGTCGCGCAAGGCGCTGGCCACCGCCGCGACCGGAATCAACATCGCCAACCCTTCGATGAGGGAAAGCGTCCTCGCCATCGTCCGCGAGTCGGGTGGAATGATCCACTCGGTTTCCGAAGAGGAGCTCCTGGCGGCACAAACCTCGCTCGCGAAGAAGGAAGGTGTCGGCGCCGAGCCCACCGCCAGCGTGACGGTCGCGGCCTACGCCAAGGCGCGCCGCGACGCGCTCATCGGCCCCGGCGAGGTGGTCGTCGCCATCGTCACCGGGCACATCCTCAAGGCCCCGGTGCAGGTCATCGAGCGGCGAACGGGGCCGCGAGCGTGATGCCCGATCGCGGCATCGCCGGCATGGACGTCGAACGCAAGGCCCTCAAGGTCGCCGTCGCAGGCGGCGAGCTGTTCGCGTGGTCGGTCCGACCCGCGAATCATCCCGGCGGGCCGAGCGTCGTCTTCGTGCACGGCAAGACTTTCCCATCGGTGCCGGACTTCGACCTGCAGGTGCCCGGGGCGGCACTGACGCACAGCTACATGGAGTACCTCGCGCGGCGCGGCGTGCATTGCTGGACGTTCGACCATCGCGGCTTCGGCGCCTCGTTCAAGCCCGCGGAAGGATCGCTATTCACGAGCCGCGTGCGTGCACGCGACCTGCTGGCTGTGATGGCGATGGTGCGGCGGATTTCCGCATTGCCGGTGACGATCGCGGGCCTGTCCATGGGTTGCGGGACCGTGGCGGCGGCGCTCGAGCGCGACCCGAAGATCGCCGAACGCGTGATCCTGCTCGGACCCTCCGGCTGGCGCCGCCTCGGCAGCGGCGAGGCGAAGTCCGATTGGCGCGCGTCCCTCGTGAAAGCGGGACTCAAGCGATCGCACTACACGGCCACCGATTTTCCTTCCCTGGAAAAGCGCCTGTGGACCGGAGAGGAGGCGCGGGTGAGCCGCGCGGCGTTCGAGAATTTCGTCGCCCAGGCGATCGCCGCGAATCCGTCGGGCCCGCCGGATCGCGTGACCTCGCTCATCTCCGACATCGTTGCCTTCGTGGGGAAGCCCGCGATCCGGGTGCCGGTGCTGGCCGTGCGCGGCGGCGACGATTCGCTGGCGACCGACGAGGACCTCGACGCGGTTCGCCGGTTCGTCGATCCCGCGCTCCTCACCACCCGTGTCTTCGCCGACCGGGTGCACGACCTGCATCTCTACAACCAGCGCGAAGACGTCTTCGAATCGATCCACGACTTCGTCAAGTCGTAGGCGCCCGCCGCTCGTTCACCGGCGCGCGTGGGGATCGTCCGCGCCGCCTTCCGCGCCCGGCGCGTTCGGCGCCTCGTCCTTCTCGTAGCCGATCGAGACGGTTCGCCGCCCATCGCGCTCGCGCTCGCGCTGGCGCAGCACGTCGATCATCACGTTGAAGGTGCGCGCGAGCTTGCCCATCTCGTCGCTGGAGCGCACCGCGATGTTGGCATTGGCGTAGTCGCCGCTCTTCAGCGCGTGGATCGCCGCGGTGAGGTTCTCGATGGGCCGCACGATGGAGCGCGCGAAGATGAGCGCGAGCGCGACGAAGATCGCGCCCGCCAGCAGCACCGAGACGATGACCTTCTCGAAGAGCCGGTCGAGCGGGGCGGCGAAATAATCGCGCGACTCGGTGACGCCCACCACCCAGTCGATGCCGGGCACGGGCGCCACGCCCGCGATTTCCTCGCGCCCGGTGACGGTCGACTTGTAGGCGACGTGCCCGCGCTCCCGCGCTCCCACCATCAGGTTCGCGAGCTCGGGCTGGCGGATCGACTCCACGGTCGCGCGCCGGAAGCGCTGGTCGGCGACGATCTCGGCGATCTTGCCCTTGTCGAGCGGCATGAGGCTCTTGTACATGAGACCCGGGTCGGGGTGCCAGACGATCACGCCGTCGCCGTCGACCAGGAACGCCTTGCGCTCATCGTCGTCGATGCCGGCACCGGAGAGGATGCGCGCGATCGGCTCGGCCTTGATGCGCAGCACCACCGCGCCCAAGACGCGCTTGCCGTCGAGGCTGTACACCGGGCGCGAGTAGTAGACGCCTGCGGCCCCGGCCACCGAGCCCACGATGATGCCGGTCATGTAGGCGTTGCCTTCCATGGCGCTCTTGAAATACTCGCGAAACCTGAAGTTCTTTCCCATCACTTGCGGATCGGTCGCGACGAGCGCGGTGCCCGCCGCGTCCATCACCATCGCGAACTGGATGTCCCGGCTCGCCTTGGCGAGTCCCTCGAGCTTGGCGAGCGTCGCCTTGGTGCCCGCCGGCGTGGGTGCGCGCAGGTACTCGACGAAGTCGTCGTCGCTGCCCACGTAGTTGGCGAGGGTCTGCGTATCGGTGATGAGCTGCGAGATCCTGCCCGCGGTGCTCAACGCGAGGCGCTCGAGGTTGCGCAGCTCCACCGCGGTCACGTGCGCGCTGGTCGCGCCCAGGTTGTAGTACGCGGTGATCATCATCGGCGCGAGCGCCGTGGCGACCATCGCGAGCGTCATCTTCACCGCCATCGGCCACGACGTGGGATGCCAGACGACGCGCGCGAATCGATGCAGGCGCTGACGCAGGAGCCGCGGCGAGCTGAACGACACCGCCCAGGTCTCGGCCGCCTCGAGGTGGGCGCCTTCCTCGTCGCCCTTGCGCAGCGCCTCCTGCAGGCCGAGCGCTCCGGCGTGCGAGGCGAACAGCGCCGAGCGCAACTCGGCGATGTTCTGCGGTCGGTCGTCCGGGTGGCGGCGCAGCATCCAGTCGATCGCGCGCAGGAATTCCACGCTGTAGCGGTCCTTGCCCAGGGATTCGGCGCTGGGCAGCGGATCGGGCTCGGCGAGACGCGTCGGCGCATCGAGGGGCTTCCTGCCGCTGATCAGCCAGAAGAGCGTGGCGCCGAGCGAGTAGATGTCGGTCCACGGGCCCTGGCGCCCGCCGCCGGCGTACTGCTCGAGGGGCCCATAGCCCGGCGTCACCACCATGCCGATCTCGCTTTTCTCGATCGCGGTCTGGCGCGCCGCGCCGAAATCGAGGAGCACGAGGCTGCCGTCCTCGTCGCGCACGTAGATGTTGTCGGGCTTGATGTCGCGGTGCAGGTAGCCCGAGCCGTGCACCACCTCGAGCCCGTCGAGGAGCGGGGCCAGCAGCGAGACGACGCTCGCCTCGGGGATGTGCTCGTGCTTCTTGCGGTAGGACTTGAGCGACTGGCCGCGCTCGTACTCGAGGACCATGTAGGCGGTCTTGTTGGCCTCGAAGAAGCGCGCCACGCGCACGATGTTCGGGTGGCGGAAGGTGGCGAGGGTGCGCGCCTCGACGAGGAAGCTGTCGAGGCCGTTCTGGTAGAACTCCTGGTCGGTGTCGTCGCGCGCCTGCACGCTGTTGTCGAGCGTGCGGTAGGCGAACTCCTCGGGAAGGTATTCCTTGATGACCACCTTGGCGGCGAGGTTCACGTCGGTGGCGGCATAGGCGATGCCGAAGCCGCCCTGGCCGAGGATGCCGTCGATGCGGTACTCGAAAAGGCGGAAGCCCGCGGGCAGCGCGAGGCTCGCCGCGGCGGGCTTGGGCTCGAGGATGCGGCGCGGGTCGTTGGCCGCCCGGCCGGCGGCGGACCGGGAGGGGATCGCCGTGGGATCGAGGACCGTGTTTTCCTGCCCCTCGGGATGCAGGTCGAACACGGTCGTCGACCGGCTTTGCCGGTTCGTCGTATCGAGCTCGTCGCGGGGGATCGCCCCCGCCTCCGGAATGTCGTTCATTCCCCGTCCCCCAAACGGCCGGACCCCCTCGCCCGGACGCCAATAACCTACCACGAATGGAGCGCCCGTGGACCCGTGAAAAGTCCGCAACGACAAACACTTAACGTAAATACTTGAGGCATTTACGCAAGCCCCGTGCTAACATGCGCCGAAAGGTGCACTCAGGGGGAACGGGGTCTCGGGATGGGGACGATACGCGTCCGTTTCATCATTGTCGCGCTGGTGGTGAGCTTCTTCGCCGTGGGCATGGCGGCGTTCCTCAACTACTTCAAATACAAGAGCACCATTTCGGGCATCGTGAAGTCGCGCGTGCTCGTCATCGGCCGCAACATCGAGAATAGCGTGCAGGCTTCGCTCTCCGTGGGCATGCAGTTCATGGAGCTCGGCACGATGAACGCCCTGCTGCAGCGCGAAAAGGCGAGCGATCGCCTGATCCGCGGCATCGACGTCTTCGACCAGACCGGCCAGATCCTCTACAGCACGGAGCGCCCGCGCGTCGGCGAGAAGGTCGCCAACTCGTGGACCGAGGCCGCCGCGCGCTCCAAGACCACGGAGTGGGGCACCGAGGCCGCCGACGAGTATGTCGCCGGCATCTCGCTCAAGAACAACTTCGACCTCACCGTGGGCTTCCTCGCCATGCGCTATTCGGCCGAGGAGGTCGAGCGCGCCGCCAAGGTGGCCGGACGCGAGATCCTGCTCGCGTCGATCTTCTCCTTCCTCGGCATCGCGCTCATCGCCCCGCTCGCGTTGATCGTGGTGATTCGCCGGTTCGAGCGCGACCTGCGCGCGCTCGAGGCCGCCGCGAGCCACCTCGAGGACAGGAGCGAACCGGCGCTGCCCACGGGCTCCGCGTTCGACTCGGCCATCGGCAACCTGCGCTCCTCGCTGCGCGACGCCAACGTCGCGTTGGACGACCTGCGCGCGAAGCTGGATTCGGTGTCGTAGCCGCGGCCGTGCTCGAAAAGAATTATCTCTGGCGAATCTACTGGCGCCTCGCGGGCGTGATCATGGTCTGCGTGGTGGTGGCGCTCGCCGTGGTGTCGTACTTCTCGCATCGCGTGTTCGACCGCGAGCTGGTCCCCGAGACCGAGCAGAAGGCGGCCACCGTGGGCGCGTCGGTACGGGCGCTGGTCCTGAAGGCGACCGGCTACGGCATCGACTTCGCGCAGCTCTACGGCGTCGAGCAGACGTTCGCCGAGGTGTTCGAGGAGAACCCCGAGTTCGCCTACATGGCGATCACCAACACCGACGGCAACGTGCTGTTCGCGCGCGGCACCGAGCCGATCGGCGCGCGCACCCATTTCCGCAACCCCGTCGTGCTGCAGATCGCTCACGAGACCACCGACCTGTCGAAGGCGGCGCGCGTGGGCCAGCAGTACATCGTCTCGATGCCGATCAACGACGCCGGCAAGCCCCTGGGCGTGCTGCATGTGGGCATCGACGCGGCCTTCGTGGACCACGTGCTGCTCGAGGTGCTGCTCGACGTGGTGGTGGTGCTCGTGGTGTCGCTCTTCTTCACGCTCGAGCTCTTGAACTTCATGGCCGGCGCGCGCCTCGCCTCGGGCCTGGGCGAATTCGCGCGCCAGGCCGACCGCATGCGCTCGGGCGACTTCACCGCGACCGCGAGGATCCGCGCCAACGACGAGATCGGGCGGCTGCTGCGCCGCATCGATTCGGCGATCGACCACCTGAACGTGCGCTACGAGTTCCTGGTGGGCGAGCTGCAGGACAAGCTGCGCACCGCCAGCGCGCAGCGCCGCGAGGACCTCAAGCCCGCGCAAGCGGCGCTCGAGCAGATCTCCAAGCGCTTGCGCTTCGGCTCCGCGCCCGAGGCGGCCGACGGCGACGAGATGAACCTGAACCGCATCCGCGCGCCGCTCTTCGCGTTCATCCTCGCCGAGGAGCTCACGCGCTCGTACCTGCCGACCTACGTGAACCAGCTGATCGTCGCCATTCCCGGCATCTCGCCGCAGGTGGTGATCGGGCTGCCGATCATGCTCTTCATGCTGATCGTGGCGCTCGGCCAGCCGTACCTGGGCAGCTGGAGCGAGCGTGTGGGGCGCAGGAAGGCGATGCTGGTGGGCGCGGTGATCGCCACCTTCGGCTTCACCGGCACCGCGCTCGCCTACAACCTCTACGACTTGATCCTGTGGCGCTCGCTATGCGCGCTCGGCTACGCGATGGTGTTCGTCGCCGCGCAGGGCTACGTGCTCGACCGCACCGGGCAACAGAACCGCGCGCAGGGCTTCGCTCTCTTCATCGGCGCGATCATGGTGGCCACGGTGTGCGGCCCGTCGATCGGCGGCATCCTCGCCGACAACATCGGCTTCCGCGCCTCCTTCGGCGTGTCGGCGCTGATGGCGCTCGCCTCGATCCTCGCGATCGTGCGCCTGCCCACCACCGAGGTGAAGCTCGCGGTGGCCAAGCCCGTGCGCGGCCCGCGCATGCGCGAGATCATGGCGCTCATCGTGAACCGCCGTTTCATGACGCTCACGGGCCTCGCGGCGATGCCCGCCAAGATCATCCTCACCGGCGTGTGCTTCTACCTCGTGCCCCTCTACATCGTCTCGATCGGCAACACCTCGAGCATGGCCGGACGCATGCTGATGGTCTACGCGGTGATGATGGTGCTCATCGTGCCGCTCTCGGCGAGCCTGTCGGACGCCACCATGCGCCGCGACCGCTACGTGTCCGTCGGCCTCATCATCTCGGGGCTCTCGGGGCTGCTGCTGCTCCTGTCCGACAGCTTCCTCGTGCTCTTCGGCGTGGTGTTCCTGCTGGGTCTGGGCCAGGCGCTCTCGATCGCCGCGCAAAGCGCGCTCGTCGCCGAGCACTGCCAGGACGAGATCCGCATCTACGGCCACGACGCGGTGTACGGCGTGTATCGCCTGCTCGAGCGGCTCGGCAACGCGATGGGCCCGCTCATCGCGAGCCTCCTGGTGATCCTGTGGGGGTACCAGGGGTCCTTCGTGGCGCTCTCCGCGCTCGTGCTCTTCTGCGGCATCGCCTTCACGATCGCCACGCACGGCCCCGAATGGCAGCCGGCCGAGCCCGCTCCCTCATGATCCGCGCCGCCCTCGCGCTCGTGATCGTCGCCTTCGCGCTCGCCGCCGACGGCGACGCGCAGGCGCAGGTCCAGACGCGCCCGTACCGCATCTACGCGATCACGTTCCGCGGCATGACCGACGTGGAGAAGGGTTTCCAGGATTATTTCTCGGCGCGCCGCATCCCGGTCCAGATCACCTTCCGCGACCTGAACCGCGACAACACGCGCATGCCCGGCTTCCTCGAGGAGATCCGGCGCACCAAGCCCGACCTCGTCTACACGTGGGGCACCGGCGTCACGCTGGGCGTGGCGGGCACCTACGACCAGGTCGATCCTCAGGTGCACATCACCGACATCCCGATCGTGTTCACGCTGGTGGCGGCACCCGTGCTCGCGAAAGTCGTGCGCGACCTGAAGAACCCCGGGCGCAACGTGACCGGCGTCTTCCACGTGGCACCCACCGAGGCGCAGATCCGCGCGATGGCCTCCTACCGGCCGTTCAAGTCGCTCGGCATCCTCTACACGCCGACCGAGCAGAATTCCGTGGTGGTGGTCGAGGAAGTGCGCGAGGTCTCCCGGCGGCTCGGCTTCTCGGTGATCGCCAAGCCCCTGAAGCTCGACGCGAACAAGAAGGTCACCTCGGAAGGCGCGGCGGACATGGTGCGCGAGCTGAAGCAGCAGAACGTCGAATGGCTCTACCTTCCGCCCGACACCTATCTCGGCACCATCGCGCAGAAGACGGTGATCCCCGCGGCGATGGCGGTGGGCCTCCCGGCGTTCGCCTCGACCGAGCAGCTGATGGAGACCGGGGCCGTCGCCGGGTTGGTGAGCCGCTATCACTCGATCGGGCAGTTCACCGCGTACAAGGCCGAGCAGATCCTGGTGAACAAGGTGTCGCCGGCGAAGATCCCGGTCGAGACGCTCACGCGCTTCGCGCTCCAGGTGCGCATGGACATCGCCGAGCAGCTGAAGCTGCCCCCGCCGCTGCCGATGTTCAACTATGCCGAGCTGATCGTCCCCAAGGTCGAGGAAGCCGCCGCGCCCAAGCAGTAGCGGCTAGGCCTCGCGCTTGGCGAGGGCCGACATGAGCTCGCCCACGATCTCGATGGTCTCGTCGGAGCGCGATTTGAAGCGCAGCAGCGTGTTGCCCACGGTTCGCTCCAGGCGCAGGCCGTCGGAGTACAGGTAGATCTGCGCCTGGGGGCCGAGGCGCACCGCGGCGATCTTGCCGCCCTCGGTCTTGATCACCACGCGCTTGTTGGTGATGATCAGGTTGGCCTCGCCCTGCGGCTTGGCGCCGTTCTCGGGCAGCACGTGGGGGCTCGCCGAATACGCTTCGTAGGGCTTGCTCCACTCGAAGCGCACGCCCTGGTCCTGGCGCGTGGAAGGCTGGTCGAAAAGCGCGACCTGCATGTTGTAGTGGGCGATCTCGCCGGGCTCGAGCTGGACGCCGCGCACCGCGGAGTTGTTCGCCGCGACCTCGGGGAGGTTGCCGTGGCGGATCTCGGTGAGGGTGCGCAGCCGCGCGAGGTCCCAGCGCGTCTTCTCGACCTGGTCGTCGCGCAGCGCCAGGAATTTCTGGATCTTGGCGAGCTCATGCGCGTCGGTCGCGGTGACCTCGCCGTCCTTGCGCACGGCGGCCACCGCCTCGTTGTAGACCTCGCGCCGCAGCACCGTCTTGTCGTCGCCCGCGCCGCTCACCTCGAGCTCCTGGCGGGCCTTCTCGATGTCCTTCATGTCCTGCGTGTCGAGCCTGCCGTCGGCCACCGCTTCCTTGATCTTGTCGCGGAACGCGGCCTTCTTCTTATCACCGCCAAACCAGTCCTTGATTCCCATGCGCCTCCCCGGGCGTTGTCACTCGCAGAAAAATTCGACGAACTCGGTCGCGGTCGAGCGCGATTGCCCGAGCGTGATGAAGCCGTGGCCGCGCAGGACCGCCTCCTCGGCGCGCAGCACCACCTCGCGCTCGCCGTCGATGCTAAGGAAGGTGCCGTTCTGGCTGCGGTCGGCGAGCACGAACTCGCCCTGGCGCTCGCCGATCTCGCAATGCGCGCGCGACGCCATGCGGTCGGCCACCACCAGGTCCGCGGTGGTGTCGCGGCCCAGGACCACGGCATCCTTTCCCGCCTCGAGCGTGACGACGCGCGTGCGGTAGACCAAGCGCAGCCGATCGCCCGCATCGGTGGATGCGCGCCGCGCCGCGAGCTGCGTCGCATCGTCGGTATCGGTCCACATGATCTCGCAGACGTCCACGTCGGGCTTGCCCGGCATCGGCACCGAGAAGAGCTGGCGGCAATCCATCTTCTGGACCGGCGTGAGGAGCTCCACGGTTTCCAGGGAGGCGACGATCTGGTCCCTCGAGGCCATCTCGGTCAGGCGCGCGGCGACGTTCACCGTGTCACCGAAAAGGCCGCCATCGCGCTCCTCGACGGGTCCGAAGTGCATGCCGATGCGCACGCCCAGCCGCGACTTATCGACCGGCGAGATGTCGTGCACGCCGAGCTGGATGTCGCGCGCCGCCTCCCCCGCCGCTCTCGCATCGGGAAAGATCGCCATGACCTCGTCGTCCACCGCCTTCACGACGCGCCCGCCATGCTGCTCGGTCAACGCGGCGCACAGCTTCATGCACAGGTCGAGCGCCTGGTGGCCCGCGGAATCGCCCACCGTGTCGCGGAAGTCGGCGTTTCCGCTCACGTCGGCGAACAGAACGCAGCCGGATGTCGATTCGTCCATCGTACGAGTCTGCCAGAGAATGATTATCTCTTCAGGCGGTCGAAGTACTTCTTGCGGAACTTGGCGACCTTGGGGTCGATCACGTAGCTGCAGTAGGGGTTGCCGCCGCCGACCCGCTGGTAATACTCCTGGTGACCCTCTTCGGCCATGTGGAACGGGCTCGCGGGGACGATCTCGGTGACGATCGGCGCTCCGAAGAGCTTGTCGCGGGTGAGCTTCACCACCATTTGCTTTGCGGCAGCTTCCTGCTGCGGCGAATGGAAGAAGATGGCCGAGCGGTACTGGGTGCCGACGTCGTTGCCCTGGCGGTTCAGCGTGGTGGGGTCGTGGATGGTGAAGAAGACGCCGAGGAGGTCCTCGTACGAGACCTCGTCCGGGTCGAAGGTGACGCGCACCGCCTCGGCGTGGCCGCTCGCCCCGCCGCAGACTTCCTCGTAGGTGGGCTTGGGACTCCTGCCGCCGATGTAGCCCGACTCCACGGATTCGACGCCTTTCAGCTGGTCGAAGACGGCTTCAAGGCACCAGAAACAGCCCCCCGCGAGGGTGGCAACTTCCCGAGTCATGCAGGCCTCCAACCGGTAAGATATTCATCATGGCACAGACCGTACAACCCTCGCGCCAGCCGCGCACCCGGGAAAGCCTGCCGGAGCAGGGGATCTCGCGTGAGGTCCTGCTCGAGAAATACGCGAAGGACGGTGAGACCTCGGCCGCCGAAGTTCGTGCCAGAGTGGCGCGCGCGCTGGCCGCGGTCGAGCCCGAGGCGCGCCGCGCGCACTGGGAGGCGAAGTTCCTCGAGGCCCAGGAGCGCGGCTTCATCCCCGCCGGGCGCATCAACTCGGCGGCCGGCACTTCCCTCACCGCGACCCTGATCAACTGCTTCGTGCAGCCGGTGGGCGACTCGATCACGGACGTCACCGACGGCAAGCCCGGCATCTACACGGCGCTCGCCGAAGCCGCGGAGACGATGCGGCGCGGCGGCGGCGTGGGCTACGACTTCTCCTCGATCCGCCCGGAGGGCGCTTGGGTGAAGGGCACCGACTCGCGCGCCAGCGGGCCGGTGTCGTACATGCGCGTCTTCGACCAGTCGTGCGAGACGGTGGAGTCGGCGGGCGCGCGCCGCGGCGCGCAGATGGGGGTGCTGCGCTGCGACCATCCCGACATCGAGCGCTTCATCCACGCCAAGGACGCGGGCGAGCTCACCAACTTCAACATCTCGGTCGGCGTCACCGACGCCTTCATGCTGGCGGTGGAGGCCGACGGCGAGATCGAGCTCGCGCACAAGGCCGAGCCGTCCGCGGACTTGAAGGAAGCGGGCGCATACCAGCGCGCCGACGGCTCGTGGGTGTATCGCAAGGTGCGCGCGCGCGACCTGTGGGAACAGATCATGCGGTCGACCTACGACCACGCGGAGCCGGGAATCCTGTTCCTCGATCGCGTGAACCGCGACAACAACCTCAATTATTGCGAGACCATCGAGGCCAGCAATCCCTGCGCGGAGGAAATGCTGCCTTCCTATGGCTGCTGCTGCCTCGGCTCGATCGACCTCACGCGCTTCGTGCGCGATCCGTTCACGGACGGCGCGCGCTTCGACTTCGACGCGTTCGCGCCGGTCGTCGAGGTCTCCACGCGCATGCTCGACAACGTGCTCGACGCGACGCCGTGGCCGCTGAAGCAGCAGGACGAAGAGTCGAAAGCCAAGCGGCGCGTGGGCCTGGGGTATACGGGCCTGGGCGATGCGCTCGCCATGCTGCGCCTTCGTTACGACACGCAGGAGGCGCGCGTCTTGGCGGCGCAGATCACGCAGTTCATGCGCGACCGCGCGTACAACACATCGATCGACCTCGCGCGCGAGCGCGGCGCGTTTCCGATGTTCAATCGCGACCTCTATCTTGCCGGCGGCAACTTCGCGTCGCGCTTGCCCAACGACATCAAGGAGCGCATTCGCAAGCACGGTATCCGCAACTCCCACCTCCTGGCGATCGCCCCCACCGGCACCATCAGCCTCGCTTTCGCCGACAATGCCTCCAACGGGATCGAGCCGCCGTTCTCTTGGGCGTACACGCGCAAGAAGCGCATGGCCGACGGCACGCACAAGCAGTTCCGCGTCGAGGACCACGCGTGGCGCCTTTACCGCCACATGTTCGGCGAGGATGCGCAGCTGCCCGGCTATTTCGTGACCGCGCTCGAGATCTCGGCCGACGCGCACCAGGAGATGGTCGCCGCGGTGGCGCCCTTCATCGACACCAGCATCTCGAAGACGGTGAACGTGGCGGAGGATTATCCGTACGCGCAATTCGAGGATCTCTACATGAAGGCGTGGAAGTCCGGGCTGAAGGGCCTCGCCACGTACCGGCCCAACGCGGTGCTGGGCGCGGTGCTCACGCCGGACGCGCCGGCGCCCAAGCAGGCGATGGAGCTCCCGCCCGACGGCGCCAATCGCCGCCTCGCGATCAAGGCCCTGCCGCAGCCGGTGCTCACCAGCCTGCGCTGGCCGGGGCGCCCCGAGATGCCCGAAGGCAACCTTGCGTGGACCTACATGATCGATTCGCCGTTCGGGCGCTTCGCGCTCTTCGTGGGGCAGGTCGAGGAAGCGGGCCGCGCCTTCCCCTTCGAGGTCTGGGTGAACGGAGCCGAGCAGCCGCGCGGCCTGGGCGCGGTCGCCAAGACGCTCTCCATGGACATGCGCGCCGACGACCGCGAATGGCTCAAGATGAAGCTCGACGTCCTCGCCGGCACGGTCGGCGACGACAGCTTCGAGGGGCGCTTTCCGCCCCATGGCGAGAAGCGCAAGGTGCCGGGCGTCGTGTCGGCGATGGCGCAGGTGGTGCGCTTCCGCTGCGAGCAGCTGAAGGCCTTCGATACGCCTTCGCGCACCCCGGTGCTCGACCACATGTTCAGCATCGACGAGCCGCGCACCGGCACCGAGGGCACGCTCTCGTGGACGGTGGACGTGGCCAATCCGGCGTCCGGCGACGAGTTCGTGCTGGGCCTGAAGGAGATTCTCCTCCCTGATGGCACCACGCGCCCCTACTCGATCTGGCTCTCGGGGCACTATCCGCGCGCGCTCGATGGCCTCACGCGCATCCTCTCCCTCGACATGCGCGTGGTGGATCCCGCGTGGATCGGCATGAAGCTGCGCAAGCTCCTCGACTACTCCGAGCCGCTCGGCGACTTCATGGCCTTCGTGCCCGGCGAGAGGCGCCAGCAGAACTGGCCTTCCACCATCGCCTACCTCGCGCGCCTCGTGATCCACCGCTACGCGATGCTGGGCGTGCTCGACGAGCGTGGTTACCCGACGCGCGAGATGGGAATCCTCGAGTCTCCGCGCGCCACGGAGGAAACCGCGCTCATGAAAGGCGCGCGTTGCAGGGAGTGCGGCAACTACACGGTGATCCGCAAGGACGGCTGCGATTTCTGCAGCGCGTGCGGATGGACCGGGGTGTGCGGGTAGGCAGAAATTGGGCCCTCGTCGACGCGGGGGCGGCCAGGCTGACCGGACTCAACGCCTGTCCGGCTTCACCAGCGGCACGACATAGTGGTAGAGCGGCATGGTGACCATCATGCCGAGGACCACGCCGCAGAAGGCGCCGGCGAGCGCGAAGATCTTGGAGTTGAACGCGTCGCCCACGAAATACAGGCCCAGCAGCGCGAACAGGAACACGGGAAGTGCCGCCAGGTGCGCGCGACCCCAATGCACGCTCACGCGCCGCTTGCAGCCGACGCATTGCATCGTCTTCGTCGGGCCGAGCTTCTGCTTCTGCCAGAAGGAGAAGGACTTGCGGTTGCACCACGGGCATTCGTACATCGCACACTCCCTTGCGGCCGCTCGTCAATGCGGCTCTACGCGGCCATGATACGTCCGGGCGCGCCCGGTGGGGCGCCTGGATTCCATTTGTAAAATAGCGGCGCTGAGCGCCCGGATTCAGCCCGGGTCGAGGCCCTTCGCGCGCAGCCACTCGGGGTTGAAGAGGCGCTGGAAATACAGGGACCCGCGGTCGCAGAGGAGCGTGACGACGGTATGGCCCGGGCCGAGGCTGCGCGCCGCCTCCACCGCCGCCGCCACGTTGATGCCGGTCGAGCCCCCGACGTAGAGCCCTTCCTCGCGCAGCAGACGGTAGACGTGCGTCACCGCCTGCTGGTCGCTCACGCGCACCGCATCGTCCACCGGGGTGCCCTCGAAGTTGGCGGTGATGCGCGTGGTGCCGATGCCCTCGGTGATGGAGCTCCCCTCGGCCTCGAGGCTTCCGCTCTTCGCCCAGCTGTAGAGCGCGCTGCCGTGGGGGTCGGCGAGGACGATCGAGATTTTCGGGTTCTTTTCCTTGAGGAAGCGCGCGGTGCCGGCGAGCGTGCCGCCGGTGCCCACCGCGCTCACGAAGGCGTCGACCTTGCCCCCGGTGTCGCGCCAGATCTCCGGGCCCGTGGTCTCGTAGTGCGCCTGGCGGTTCACCACGTTGTCGAACTGGTTGGCCCAGATCGCATTGGCCGTGGCGGCGGCCAGCCGCCCCGCGATCTTCTGGTAGTTGTCGGGATCCTTGTAGGGCCTGGGCGGCACCGGACGCACTTCGGCGCCGAGCACGCGCAGGAGGTCCATCTTTTCCTGCGACTGGTTGTCGGGGATCACGATCACGCACTTGTATCCACGCGCCGCACAGATGTGGGCGAGGCCGATGCCCGTGTTGCCCGCGGTGCCTTCGACCACGGTGCCGCCGGGCTTCAACGCGCCGCGCTTCTCCGCGTCGCGAATGATGTAGAGCGCGGCGCGGTCCTTGACCGAGCCTCCGGGATTCAGGAATTCGGCCTTGCCGAGGATCTCGCAGCCCGTCTCCGCCGACAGCTTCGCCAGCCGGATCAACGGCGTGTTTCCTACCGCTCCGGTAAATCCATCCCTGATTTCCATGCGGTCATTCTAAACACGAAACATCCGCGTTTAGTCTCCGGATGATCTACTTGAAGGTCCAGCGGTACACCGCGTCGATGCCGGGGAGGAACCCGGCGCGCACCAGCAGCTGGAACTGGCGTGAGATATTCCACGTGACCTTGAGCGCGCCCTCCGCGTCGGCGAGGCCCTGCTCGTAGCTGAGGTGCAGGTTCCCGTTCAGGCGCTTGCCGACGCTCACCACTTCGGATGCGGAAGGCGTGCCGGTGCGTCCCGCGACGGTGCTCTGCGGCAGCACGCCCAGGTTGCTCGAGGTGTCGGCGCGCCCGATCTTCACGTCGTCGATGCCGAGCCGCTTGCTCAAGTCCGACCCGGGATTGTTATTGCCCAACAGCGCGCCGGCGGCGGCCAGAAGGACGGAAGCGTCGCCCGGCGATGCATCCGAGGCGCCGCGTCCGAGGACGAGCCAGGAGAGCTTCTCCGGCTCGGGCACGTCGGGCGACGACACGAGGCGCACTCGCGGGCGCGTCGTCGTGCCCAGGATCTCCACGCCCGCCTCCACCGGCAATCCCTTGCGCACCGCCAGCACGTTCAGCTGCGGATTGTCGAGCGGGCCGCTGAAGGTGAGGACGCCGCGCTCGATCTCGAGCTTCTGCCCGTATCCCTCGTAGGTTCCGCCCGCGGTGCGGATGGCGCCCGTCGCGCGGAGCGTGCTGCCGACTTCACCCGTGACGTGCATGTCCCCTGTGAGGCGCGTATCGAGCCCGCGGCCCTGGAAGAACACGCGATCGTTCAACGCGACCTTGAGGTCGAGGCGCATCGGCTCCTTCTTCGCGACTGGGTCCTCGCGCGCGGGCTGCGAGGCGCGGACCACGACCACATCCTCCGAGGGCGTGGGCAGCGCCTCGGCGAGCGCGCCAATCCACCCCGCGTCCGCCTTGAAGGCGCCCGTGACGTTGAGCCCCGCGGCACCGGCCTGGAGCTCGGCCTCGCCCGACATCGCGACGAAGCGCTTGGGAAGCTGCGTGACCACCGCCTTGTCGGCCTTCACGCGGATCGCGCCGCGGCGCGCGGCCCAGTCGATCGAGCCTTCCGCGGTGATGGTGCCGCCCGCGGGCGGGATGTCGACGCGGCCCATGCGCTCGAGCGCGCCCTCCGAAGGACGCCATGGCGTCTTCGCGACGAAGCGCTCGATGGCGAGCGTGCGCCCGTCGACGCGCACGCCGACCTGCCCCTCGGAAATCTCGAAGCCGCTCTGCGGCTCGCGCAGCACGAGGCTCTCGGCGCGCGCCCGCCCGTCGAAGCGCGGATCGGCGCCGGTGCCCGAGATCCTGAAATCGGCGTTCAGGTGCCCGCCCAGCCTGGCATCGGGCCCCAGCCATGGCGCGAGGGATTCCAGGTTGGGTATGTCGGCGGCGAGCTTGCCTTCGATCGGCGACTCGCGCGCGAATTCCCATCCGCTCGCGCCGTGCACGATGAGGACAGCGCCTTCGCCCTGGATGCGGCCGATGCGCTCTCCGATCACGCTCACGTTGCCGCGCGCGCGCCCGCGCACCGCGTCGGCGTGCAGCGTGAGCTCCTTCAGCCCGAGCGCGAGGGGCGGCTCGCCGACACGCAGGTCGCCGGAGACGCGCTTCACATCGATCGTGCCTTCGAAGGTCTCGGCGGCGTGGATGTCCCACTCGCCCGCGATCACGAGGTCGGAGCGCGGCACGCTGGCGAGCCGCAGGCTCCTCGCGAGGTTCTGGATCTGCAGCCCGGCGGTCGCGCCCTTGAAGTCGAGCGTGCGCGGCGTCCAGCGCGTGACGGCGAGGCGCGCCTCGCCCCAGTCGCCGCGCAGCTGCGCGTCGCCCAGCTCCACGCGCGCGGCGGTGAGCGAGAGCGCCGCCGGCGCCGTGAGCGCGAACGCGCCGCGTCCCGTCATGTCGAGCGAGTCGATGCGCCCGTTCCACGCCGGCGCGGGACTCTTCGCGTCGAGACCGCCCTGGAAAGCCGCGCGCACGCGATTGTCGCGCGTCATCGTGGCGTCGATGTCGAGGCGGTGCCACGCGCGGGTGCCGGCGAGCGTGGCGGAAAGCGTCTCCGCGATCGAGGTCGGCGGCGTTTGCGTGCCGAGCGCCACGCCCTTCGCCTGCAGCGTCGCCTCGATCCGGCTCTCGGGGTCCGTTCCCGCCTCGCCGCGCAGCGTGAGCTCGCGCACGTACACATTCGACGGCAACGCGAGGTTCGCGCCGGTCAGCGCGACACGCCCCGCGGGCGAGCGCAACGTGCCGGTGAGATTCGCCGTTCCCTCGACCCGCCCGGCGAGCTGCAGCCCGAAAGGCTTCGCCACCACGGCGAGGTTGGGCGCGCGAAACGCGAGGTCCATCGAGTCCGCGGCGCGGCCGAAGCTGCCCTTCGCATCGAGATGCGCTTCGCCGAGCGACACCGCGACATCGGCGCTCGCGATGCGCTTGCGATCGCCGGAGACATTGATGCGCCCGGAGGCGGGAAGCCCGGCATAGGTGCTGGGCGCGATGTCGATCTTCGCTTCGCCCGCCGCGCCGTCGGCGAGCGTCCCGCTCGTGACGAACGTGAAATTCATGTCCCCGCGCGCCGTCTTCACGAACGCCGACGGATCGAAATGCCGCGCCTCGCCCTCGAAGCGGAACTCCTTGCGGCCGGCCGTCGCGAGGCTGCCCTTGCCGCTGACCGCGCCGCCGCCGGTGGTGATGCGCACGGTCTCCACGTCGAGGCGCTCGTGCGCGAGCGCGGCGCGCCCCTCGATCGCGAAGCGCGGATCCTTCAGCGCGACGTCGAAACGCTGCCCGCCCTTGTCGCCGCTCAACGCCACGCGGCCCGCGACTTTGGTCTTCTGCAGGCTGCCATGCAGCGCGGCGAGGTCCACATCGGCGACGCGCAAGTCCGCCAGCACGCCGTCCTTGCCGATCGTCGCGCGCCCGTTGGCGGAGCCCCCGCCCGTGAGCTGCACCGCGAGATCGGCCAACTCGGCGGCTCGCGTGGAGGCGACGACATTCGCCGAGGCGGAATTGAAAGGCAGGAGACCCTTGTCCCACGGGCCGGGCTCCGCGTTCGCGATGCGCACCGGGCCGACAAGCGTCTTGTCGTGCGGACTCAACGTCGCATGAACCGAGATGCGGGTCCTGGGCAACGAGGCTGCGAGCTTCGAGACGTCCACGTCCGCGGCGTCGATCGCGACCGCCTTCAGCGCCACCGAGTCGAACGGCTCGAGCACCGCCCGCGCGCTGGCGCGCATGCCGGCGACGAGCCCGCTCACGTTCGCCTCGATCGCCTTCAGCGTGCCGCCGAATCTCGCCGTCATGCGGTAGTCGCGCCCCTCGACCTTGCCGGCCAATTCCCCGCCGAGATCCACGGCGAAGGGGCTCGCGTTGCCGATCGTGCCCGCGATGCGCGCGGCTCCGTAGGCGCTCGCGACGCTCGCTTCGTCGATCTTCCAGCGCACCTTGTCGCCTTCGCCCCTGAGGACGATGTCGTTCAGCACGAGGTCCTGGTCCGGCGCCGGGGGGATCGTGCCGAGGCGAAGCGTGCCCACGCGCCCATCCCCGAGCCGCACCGGATACGGCGGCGTGAAGGACACCGGCAGCTTGGCCGCCTCCTTCGACGAGGCGGTGCGCACTTCCACGCTGCGCGCCGCGAGCCGGTGCACGACGAGGGTGCCGCCGAAGGGCGCCGACGAATCCATCTCGAGGCCTTCCACGCGAACGTAGAGATCGGGGCGATCGATCACGATCGACCTCACGCGCAGCACGCCGCCCAGGCTCCCCTCCACGCCCTCGAATTTCGTTCCCTTGCCGATGAGGCCCGCGGCGCGCGAAACCACGAGCTCGGCGCCGCCCGGCGTGCGCACCAGCCAGTAGATCGCGCCGCCGGCGAGCGCGATCATCACCAGCAGCGTGGCGAGAATGGCGAGGGCCCAGCGGCTCGAGCGGGTCATGGTCAGAACGCGATCGTCACGGAGAACGCGAGGCGGAACTTGTGGTCGCGCCCGGCGTACGCGAGGTCGAGCGCGAAGGGGCCGGCCGGCGTCTTGAAGCGCGCGCCCACGCCGTAGCTCTTCAGCGCCTGCCATTGGCTGGAGGAGTCGGCCGCGCCGCCCACGTCGGTGAAGAGCGCCGCGCCCCAGCGCTCGTTCAGCCAATGCACGTATTCCACGGTTCCGGTGGCGAGGAAGCGCCCGCCGACCACGGCGTTGCCCTCCTGCACGCCGAGGCTCTGGTACGCGTAGCCGCGATTGGAGCGCGCACCGCCCGCGCGGTAGAGGAAGTCCTCGGGTATGTTCTCGCGGCTCGACGCGAACGTGCGTCCGATCTCGGTGCGCAGGATGAGCTGGTCCATGGCGCCCAGCGGGATCCAGTACTGGTACTGCAGGTAGGCCTTCACGAAGTCGTCGCCGGAGGCGAGCGACTTGGAGCCCGCCGCCAGTTGCATGTTGAGGACTCCGCCCCTTTTCGGATCGAACACGTTGTCCACGTGCCGCCAGGTGATCGCGACGATCGGCGCCAGCGCGCGCTTGATGGCGACGTCGCTTCCTTCGGGAAAGGAGCGCTCGAGCTGGTAGGAGAGCCCCACGCGCAGCTCGAAGTTCTCGAGGAAGAAATGGCGGTAGCCGGCGAGCGCGAAGCGCGACAGCGCGAGGTTCTGGATGGTGTTGTGCTCGGCGAGGACGCCGACGCTGTCCTTGTATGGCACGTCGCCCCAGCGGCGCACCTTCACGAGGGCGGGGGGAAGGTAGACGTCGACGTAGCCGATCTGGCGCTCCTGGCTCACGCGGAGCGAGCTCTGCAGGTCGAAGCCGCGATGGAAGAGGTCGCGGTAGCGGTAGGCCGCCTCGCCGCGCAGCCCGTCGTCGGTGCCGTAGCCGAGCGACAGCCCGATCTCGCTCGCGGGCCGCTCGGTGACGGTCATCCTCACCGGCACGAGGTTGGGCTTCAGCGGATCGCGCTCGACATCCACGGTCACGCTCGAGAACCACGGGCCGTTCTGCACCAGGTGCTGCAATTCCATGAGGCGCGGGCGGCTGTAGCGCTCGCCGCGCTCGAAGTCGACGAGGCGCCGCACCACCGCCTCCGGGTAGCGCTCGATGCCGGCGATCTCGACGTCGCCCAGCGTGAACGCCGGCCCGCTGTCGACCACGATCTTCAGGTGCGCGAGCCCCGCTTCGGCGTCGACCTCGGCGCGCGTCTCGCTCAACGTGGCCGCGGCGTAATCGATTTGCGTCGCAGCCTCCTCCAGTCGTGTCTTGGCGACATCCCATTCGGGGCTGCGGAAGGGCTCGCCGCGCTTCATCGACCAGGATTCGATCAGCTGGCGGCGGCGTTTCTCGCGCCGCGGGTCTTCGCCGGCGATGTCGCCGGTGAACGAGATGTCGACCGTGTCGACCACGGTGCGCGGCCCCGGCGTGACGGTGACGGTGGCGTGCTCGCGCGCCGCGCCCTCGAACTCGATGTCGAGCGTCGCGGAAAAGTAGCCTTCGGACGCGGCGATCTCGGGCACTCGCCGGCGCACATCGCGCATCCACGGGCGCAACGACGCGGCGCGACGTTCGCCGGCTTCGGGTGCGGGCGGCGGCAGGTGCTTCTCGAAGAGCGCGCGCAGCTCGCTCGGCGCCTGCCACGTGACGGTGAACGCGCGCGCGGCGCCAGAGCGGTCTCGCGAGGCCTGGGGTGGCGCCGGAGTCTCCGCGTCTTCCGGATCCGGCTCCTGCGCGAGGGCCGTGGTGCAGGCGGCCAGGGCCGCCATCGAAACGATCCAGCGCATTGTTGAAGTCCTTGGCACTCCGGCCCGCTTTGGCGCGAGAAGTTCCACCGGCGCGGCGCTACTTGCGCGCGAGCCAGGCCGCCGAGCCGAGCACCAGGGCCCCGCCCGCGATCTGGATCGGCGCGAGCGACTCGCCCAGGACGAGCCACGCGAGGATCACGGTGACGACCGGCTCGAGCGTGGACGCGATCGAGGCGGCGGCCGGGCCGATGCGCTTCAGCCCGCCGAAGAAGGCGATCATCGCCACCACCGTGGAGAGCAGCGCGATCGCCGCGATCGAGAGCCACCCCCACCAGACGCCGGGAAATTGCGGCGCGCGGAAGGCGCTCGCGACGATGAGCGTCGCCGCCGCGGCGAGGCATACGACCGTCGAGGCCGCGAGCGGGTCGGTGCCGCCCAGCTCGCGCGCGCCGACCACGATGTACACCGAGTAGAAGGCCGCCGCGCCGAGCCCGAGGAGGATCCCGGTCGTGGTGCCGTGCCCGCCGCCCAGCGTGAGCGCGATCCCCACGAAGCTCACGCCGAGGAGTGCCAGGCGGCGCGGCGTGAGGCGCTCGCGCAGGAACGCGGCGGCGAGGAGGCACACGAGGGTCGGGTACGCGTAGAGCAGCAACGCGACCAACCCGGCGGACGCGTGGTTGAGCGCCGCGAAATAGCATGCCGCCTGGCCCACGTAACCCACCGCACCCATCGCGATCGCGACGCCGAGCGCCCGGCCGCGCGGCCACGCTCGCCGCGTCGCCAGCATGACGAGGGCGAGGATGGTACCCGCGATCGTGAAGCGCGCTGCGAGGACACCCTGCACGTCCGCGCCGCCCGCGTAGGCGAAGCGCGCGAAGATCGCCAGCGCCCCGAACGCGGCGGCGGAGATCGCGATGAGGGCGAGGCCTAGCCTAATTTCCCGATGCGCTTTTCGAGGCGCTCGACGGCGTCGCGCAATTCCGCCACGCCGTTCACGAACGCGTGCACCTTGACGCGCGTGGCGACGAGGGGCGACTCCTCGGTCCAGTACTCGGCGGCGCCCTGCCCCATGCGTAGCGCCGCATCGGCGCCCCAGTCGCGCAGCGCGCGCGCCGCCGAGACGATGCGATGCGCGGCGATGTCGCCCAGCACATGCGACAAGTCCTCCTCGACGTCCCAGGTGAGGTTCCTCGCGAGAAAGGACACGTCCTGCGCGAGCTCCATGTCGCCGTGCATGTCGATCTCGCGGAACGCCGCTTCCTCGTGGGCGGCGAGGCGCGGCAGGAGGAACGGCGAGATGCGCACCTCGAGGTCGCGCGCGGCGCCATCCACCGCCGCGGCGACCTCCCCCGTGGTCTGCACCGTGAAGGCGAGCGTGACCGGCCCGACGTGGAAAGCGGCGGTGCGACCCGCGTGCCGGGCGAGGCGCTGCATCGCGAGCGGCGCGCTCTTCAGCACGTGGTTCAGAGCGCGCGTGGCCGGATGCGGGAAGGTCGCGCTCACAGCTTGTAGCCGCGGTGCAGCGCGACCACGCCCGCGGTGAGGTTGAAGTAATCGACCCGGGCGAGCCCGGCCGCCTGCATCATCGCCTTCAGCGTTTCCTGGTCGGGATGCATGCGGATCGATTCGGCGAGATAACGGTAAGCCGCCTCGTCCTTGGCGACGTACTTGCCGAGGGCGGGCAGGATCGAGAACGAGTAGGCCTCGTAGGCCCCGGCGAGGGGCTTCCACGGCTTCGAGAATTCGAGCACGACGACACAGCCGCCGGGGCGCGTGACGCGCGCCATCTCGGCAAGCGCGCGGTCCTTGTGCGTCATGTTGCGCAGGCCGAACGCGACGCTCACGCAGTCGAAGGTGTCGGAGGCGAAAGGCAGCTTCTCGGCATCGCACAATGCGAGCGGCGCGAAGATGCCGCGGTCGATCATCTTGTCGCGGCCCACGGCGAGCATCGCCGCGTTGATGTCGGTCATCCACACCTGGCCCGTGGGACCGGCGCGCTTTGCGAATGCCGCCGCCAGGTCGCCGCTGCCCGAGGCCACGTCGAGCACTCGCGAGCCCGCGCGCACGCCGGAGAGCTCGAGCGCGAAGCGCTTCCACACGCGGTGCAGCCCGAGCGACATCAAGTCGTTCATCACGTCGTAGCGGGGCGCGACCGACTTGAAGACCTCGCCCACGCGCTTCGCCTTCTCGTCCTCCGGCACCTCCCGGTAGCCGAAATGCGTGGTCTTGTCGGTCATGCGTCGCGGCTCTTGCCGGCCTCGCCCAGGCGCGCGAGGTAGCTCTTCCAGTTGCTGTCGTGCTTCACGCCGAGCTCGTGCAGGTAGTCCCACGAGTAGATGCCGGTGTCGTGGCCGTCGCTGAAGACGAACTTCACCGCGTAGACCCCGACGGGTTCCACCGCCTTGATCGCGACCGCGCGCTTGCCGGTCTGCAATACCTCCTGCCCCGGCCCGTGCCCGCGCACTTCCGCCGACGGCGAGAATACGCGCAGGTACTCCACCGGCAGCGCGAACCGGCGGCCGTCGTCGAACGCCACATCGAGCACGCCCGACTGCTGGTGCAGCGTGATCTCGGTGGGGCGGGGTGTGTTCTTGTCCATGGAAAGTGGGGTCGGGTACGGTTTCTGCGTACAACGGCGCGGTGGTGTCTTATTATCCCAGACGACCAAGAATGCGTACCCGACCCCACTTTCCATGATCGGCATCCTCATCGTTTCCCACGGCGCTTTCGGCGAGTCGCTGATCCATTCGGCGAGCCACGTGCTCGGCAAGCGCCCGCTCTTCCTGCGCCAGCTCGGCGTCACGGTCCATGACGACCCCGAGGCGATCCTGCCGGTGGGCGAAGACCTGATCCGCTTCCTCGACCAGGGCGAGGGCGTGCTGGTGCTGACCGACATCTACGGCGCCACACCCTCCAACATCGCCATGAAGCTGATCCGGGCGGGGCGCGTGGAAGGGGTGGCGGGCGTGAACCTTCCCATGCTGATCCGCGCGCTCACCTACCGCGACGAGCCGCTCGAATCGGTGCTCGAGAAGGCGCTCTCGGGGGCGATCGAGGGCGTGATGCGCATGGGGCCGCAGTGATCAAGCGCCCCGTCACCATCACCAACAAGCTGGGCCTGCACGCGCGCGCATCCGCCAAGCTCACCCAGACGGCGTCGAAGTTCCAGAGCTCGATCTTCATCGCGAAAAATGGCCGGCGCGTGAACGCGAAAAGCATCATGGGCGTGATGATGCTCGCCGCGGGCCTGGGCTCGACCGTCGAGCTCGAGACCGACGGCCCCGACGAGGAGGACGCGATCGGCGCCATCGAGAGGCTCTTCAACGACAAGTTCGGCGAGGGCGAGTAGAGTGAGCCCCGAAGGCGCGCGCGCCCCCGCCAACGGCGTCTGCTTCACGATGCACGGCATCGGAGTGTCGGGCGGCATCGCCATCGGGCACGCGCACCTGTTCGCGGGGATGCAGGCCGAGGTCGACCACTACGAGATCTCGGGCGCCGACGTGATCCGCGAGCAGCGCCGCTACGACCGTGCCATCAAGGAAGTGCGCGAGGAGCTGAACGAGCTCTCCGAGAGCGTGCGCCACGGGCCGTCGGCGGAGCTGGCGCCCTTCGTGAACGTGCACATGCTGCTCCTCGAGGACAGCGCCTTCTCGGAGGCCCCGCGCGACATCATCCGCGAGCAGCACTGCAACGCCGAGTGGGCGCTGCGCGCGCAGTTGGACGAGCTCCTCGCGCAGTTCGGCGACATCGAGGATCCCTACCTGAAGGCACGCGAGGACGACGTGCGCCAGGTGGCCGAGCGCATCCTCGGCGCGCTCGCCGGCTCGCAGAGGAGGATCGCGATGAAGCCGGTGCGCGAGGACGCCTCCATCCTCGTGGCGCGCGACCTCTCGCCCGCCGACGTGATCCTCTTCCGCGAGCATCCGTTCGCCGCGTTCGTCACCGACCTGGGCGGCGCCACGTCGCATACCGCCATCATCGCGCGCTCGATGAACATCCCCGCGATCGTGGCGCTGCACCACTCGCGCTCGATGATCCACGAGGACGAGCTGATCGTGGTCGACGGCACCCAGGGCGTGGTGATCGTGAACCCCGACCGCCACGTGCTCGCCGAGTACCGCCTCAAGCAGAACCAGGCGCGCCTCGAGCGCGACAAGCTGAAGCGCCTGAGGAGCGCGCCCGCGGCGACCCTCGACGGCACTCCGGTGCAGCTCTACGCCAACATCGAGCTTCCCGGCGACGTGGAGCAGGTGAAGGCGAGCGGCGCGACCGGCGTGGGGCTATTCCGCAGCGAGTTCCTGTTCATGAACCGGCGCGATACTCCCGACGAGGACGAGCAATACGAGGCCTATCGCGAGGTGGTGGAAGGCATGAAGGGCATGCCCGTCACCATCCGCACCCTGGACCTGGGCGCCGACAAGACGCTCGACGGCCAGGGCGACCACGACAACGTGACGGTGAACCCGGCGCTGGGGCTGCGCGCGATCCGCTATTGCCTGTCGGAGCCGCAGGTCTTCAACACCCAGCTGCGCGCGATCCTGCGCGCATCGAAGCACGGCAAGGTGCTGATCCTCATTCCGATGCTCACCACGTGGAACGAGCTGAACCAGGCGATCGCCGCGGTGCAGCAGGCCAAGGAGCAGCTGCGCGACGAGGGCGTGAAGTACGACGACTACGTGCCGGTGGGCGGCATGATCGAGGTGCCCGCGGCCGCCATCGCGCTGCCGATGTTCATTCGCAAGCTCGACTTCCTGTCGATCGGCACCAACGATCTGATCCAGTACACGCTCGCCATCGACCGCGCCGACGACAAGGTCGCGCACCTCTACGATCCGCTGCATCCCGCGGTGCTGGCGCTCATCGCCGGGGTGATCCGCACCGCGCAGCAGCACGAGAAGCCGGTCGCGGTGTGCGGCGAGATGGCGGGCGACGTCGAGCTCACGCGCATGCTGCTGGGCTTCGGGCTGCGGCACTTCTCCATGCACCCGGCGCACCTCCTCTCGGTGAAGCAGCGCGTGCTGATGACGAGCCTTCCGGATATCGCGGCCATCGTCGCGCGCATCCTCAAGGCCGACGATCCCGAGAAGATGCAGGGCCTCATCGAGAAGCTGAACGCCTAGCTTTCCAGCTACGCGGGGGGGTGCGGAAGGCCTGCGGAAGTTCGCGTCGCGCTCCTACGCGGCCTTTACCCTCCCGGCCATGCCTTTGGCCGCCCCGCCGTGCCATGCTCTCATATGGACAAGACCCCTCTCACGCCCGGAAAGCTCTACGCGCGCCTCAGCGAGGAATTCAACCGCCGGCGCCCACGCGAGTGCGCTTCCTGCCACATGCCGATGGTCTATGTGATCGAGCGCGAGTTCGGCGACTACGCGAACTGGATGGTGGACGAGCTCGCCGTGGGCTGCGAGCAGTGCCAGGAGCTCGTGAACGAGATCGTGCGCAAGCACTCGTTCCAGTACGACATCTTCGATCCGACTTGCACGCCGGTCGCCACGGCGCACCAGCCCCGCTCGACGCGCTTCGCCGCGCCCGGGCGCTTCATGTGAACCGGCTCGCGGGCTAGGGCTCGCCGACCCGGCGCCGCTCGCCGGTGCGCTGGTTCACGAACACGCGCCACGGGTAGTGATCGCCCTCGCCGCCGGTGCCCATCTGCTGGAGATGGTTGGAGATAGCCTTGCGCCACGCGCTCGAGGTGTTCGCGGGAGTCATGTGCGGCGTCTTCGAATGGTGGAATGTGACGCTCCCGGCGGGGATCGGGCAGGCGATCACGCGCGACTCGTCCACGTCGCACATGATGATGTCGCTCAGCATCCCTTCCACCGGACGATGCGTGAGCACGCCCTCGCGATGCGCCCGGTCGACGAAATGCATGCAACCGTTGCGCACGTCGACGTCGTGCAGCGGGATCCAGCAGGTCATGCCCTTGTCGGCGAGCCTGCGGCCCCAATAGCCCTCGTCCTGGTGCCAGTAAGTGGGCGAGCTCTTCGCCGGCGGCTTGGCGAGGAACTGGTCGTACCAGAACTCCATCTCGAAGCCCATCAGCGCCGAGCCGAAGCGCGTGAGCCAGTTGCGGAATTCCTGGTCCGCGATCTGCGGCCACACCTTCGCGGGCGACCCCTGCACGATGCGAAACGAGCGCTGCTCCTTGGATTCCTTCGCATCCCACGCCCAATCGTTGGCGAGGGTCTCCTTCTCGTCGATGATCCGCTCGCAGCGCCGGGCGAGCTCGCCGAGGTCGGCGCGCGGGATCGCATCCTCCACCACGAGCCAGCCGTGCTCCCTGTAGAAGTCGACCTGCGCGGGCGTCGCGGCGGGATAGGTCATTGGGCCTGCGTGTAGATGGTGAGCCCGGCGAGCGCCGCAGGATCGGGCGCGGGGAAGATCCAGCTCGCGAGATACCCGATCACGATGCACAACATGATCGAGATGCCGAGGTAGAAGTAGGGATGCACGATGGACAGCGACCACGCGAGCGTGGTGAGCGTGATGCTCGCCGCGACGCCGATGGCGACCCCCTGCCAGTTCGCGCGGCGCGTGAACATGCCGAGCGTGTACGCCCCGGCGAAACCGCCACCCAGCACGCCCGCCAGCTCTATCGAGACGTCGAAGAGCGAGTGGATGTCGTAGCGCGAGAGCAGCAGCGCCACGCCCATGCCGAGGATCCCGGTGACCACCGTCATCGCCTCGGCGAAGCGCACGCTCACCTTGGGGTCGGGGTTCTTCACGAGCTTCTCGTAGAAGTCCACGGAGGCGAGCGTGGCGACGCTGTTCATGATGCTGGAAAGCGTCGCCATGGCGGCGGCGAGGATGCCCGCGATGATGAGCCCGCGCACGCCCATGGGGAGCTCCGCCGCGATGAAGAGCGGAAAGGTCGCGTCGATGGTGAGGAGGGGATTCATGCGCTCGGGATGGGTCTTGTAGAACGCGTAGAGCGCGGTGCCCACGAAATAGAACATGAAGCCGCCGGGAATCATGATGGCGGCCATGGTCCAGATCGAGCGCCCCGCGTCGCGCGCGTTCCGGGTCGAGAGCACGCGCTGCATCAGCACCTGGTCCTTGGGAAAGGTGAGCACCACGTCGAAGAGCACCAGGAAGATGAAGCCCCATACCGTCGCCCTGGTGAGGTCGAAGCTGAAGTCGAAGAGCCTCATCTTGTCTTCCGCGAGCGCGATCGCGAAGAGCTGCCGCGCGCCGCCATCGAGCATGTACACCACGAAGCCGATGGCGAACGCGATACCGCCCATCTTCACGATGAGCTGCACGAAATCGGTCCACACCACCGCCTTCATGCCGCCCAGCGCGGTGTACGCCATGGTGAACACCCCCATGATGAGGATGCTCCAGGTGACGTCGATTCCGGTAATCGTCGCGATCGCGAGCGACGGCAGGAACAGGATCACGCTCATGCGGCTGCCGATCTGCACCGCCATGAAGAGCGCGCTCGCGAGCGCGCGGATCGCGCGGTGGAAGCGCGCCTCGAGGTACTGGAACACGCTCATGAGGTTCAGGCGCCTCAGCAGCGGCACGATCCAGATCGCGACGAACATGAGGCCCAGCACCGCGATCAGGTTGTTGGTGAGGTACTGCCAGTTGGTCTCGAAGGCCTTGGCCGGAATGGCGATGTAGCTGATCGAGCTCGTGTTGGCGGCATAGAGGCTCACGCCCGCCGCCCAGAAGGGAATGGTGCGCCCGCCGACGAAGAAGTCCGCCGTCGACATGCGCTTTTCGCGAAGGTAGAAGTAAAGGCCCATGCCGAGCATCGATACCAGGTAGACGACGATCACGATCCAGTCGAGCCATTCGAGGAGGAGCGTGCCCGATTCGACCTCGGCGAAACTCATCTCGGCCGCTTTGCCGCCCGCGGCGGGGCGCGACCAGAGGATGCCGTTGCCCCACACGGTGGACGCCTTCACCTCGGCCGCACCGAGGTCCGAGAGCGGGGCCCACGATCCGGTGATCGTGTGGAACATCGCGAGGCGCAGGCGTTGCGGCGCCTCGACGGGATGCATGAGATAGAGGACGTGCGCCTGCCCCATGGCGCGCGCGCTGCCCTCGACGATGCGGCCCGGCGCGGCGGCGTGCTCGCTCCAGCCTTCGCCCGCTTTCCAGCGCAGCATCCGGTCGCCCTTGCCCGCGGCGGCCTCGAGCGTGACGAAGATGGCGGAGGTTTGCGCCGCGAGCGAGGTGACCGCGCCCGCGGCTCCCGGCCACGACGCGTGCCGCGCCCACGACGGCGTCGCGAGGAGTGGGCTCACCGAAAGCAAATGAGGCGTTCCCGATGCGTCCAGGCCCGCGACGTGCAACGCATCGGCTCTCACCGCGGCGTGGACGTGGTCGAGCGGCACCGGGAGCGCCGGGAGGACGCTTACCGCGGGAACCCCCTCGGCGAGCACGATTCGCTCGATCCTCTCGACCGGTCCGTCGTGGCGCGCGCCGAGGAATAGGAACGCGACGCGGCCGTCGCTCGCGGCACCGAGGACTTCTCCCGCCGGATGCCAATCGACGCGGGTCCAGCGACTGCGGTCCTCCTCGAGGACCCACACGCCGTGCAAACCGAACGCGAGCGGCCGTGCATCCACCGACACCACGCGCACGATCGAATCCGGCACCGGCGGCAACGCGCTCGACCGGACCGAGACGAGGGGCTCGGCGCCCGCGCCGAGCGCCGCGAGGAGCAGGAGCGCGGCGGGGATATTAAGATGGGCGAGCTTCATCCACGTTCCCGCCCATGAATACCCAGTTCCTCACCACATTCGTGACCGTCGTCGAGCGCGGCTCGATGGCAGCCGCGGCGCGCCTGCTCAACATCACGCCGGCGGCGGTGGCGCAGCAGATCCGCACGCTCGAGCGCGACATCGGCGCGCCCCTCATCGCGCGCGCCGGACGCACGGTGAGCGTGACCGAGGCCGGCACGCGCATCCTCGAACGCTCGCGCGAGCTCCTGCGCGACGTCGCCGACCTGCGCACCGTCGCCAACGACGAGGCGACCTCGGGGGAGCTTCGCCTCGGCGCCGGCACCAACGCGTTGACCGGCATCCTTCCCGACATCCTGGTGCGCATGGTGGCGCGTTTCCCGCTCATCAACGTGTTCATCAAGCCGGGCTACTCGCCGGAGCTCTACCGCGCGGTCGAGAGCGGCGAGCTCGACGCGGCCATCGTTCTGCAGGCGCCGTTCGCGCTTCCCAAGACCTGCTCGTGGCAGCTGCTGCGCGAAGAGCCGCTCGTGGTCCTCGCGCCGGAAAGCATGGCGGGCGCCGATCCGCACGAGCTGCTCGCCACGCAGCCCTTCATCCGCTACGACCGCAACCAGTGGGGCGGCCATCAGGTGAACCAGTACCTGCATACGGTCGGCATCAAGCCGCGCGAGCGTTTCGAGCTGAACGCGTTGAACGCCATCGCGGTGATGGTCGACCGCGGCCTGGGCGTCTCGCTGGTGCCCGATTGGGCGCGGCCCTGGCCCGAAGGGCTGCGCGTCGTGCGTCTGTCGCTGCCGCGCGCCACCGAGCCGCGCCGCGTCGGCGTGCTGTGGACGCGCTCCACGATTCGCATCCGCCTCGTCATGTCTTTCCTGGAGGAGGCGCAGGCCGCGGCATCGGGGCACGCGACGCTCGCTGCATCCACGTGAGGCGCCACGCGCCGTCTTCGCGGCCGCCGGCCTCGTAGTAGGGAAGGAAGACCAGCGGCTCGCGATAGCCGAGGCTCATGCGGATCGCCGGCCCCTCGAATCCCGGCGCCGCTTCGGCCATCTCGAGCGCGGGCTCGCCGTCGAGGCGAAGGGTTTCCTCCATCTTGAAACCGTCGATGAGGTCGGTGGCGTAGACCAGCGGGCCGCGCGTGATCGCGACGTAGTCGTAACGCGACACTTCCTGCGCCACCGGCGAGCCGTCGGGCGCGACCGACTCCTGCACGCTGCGGTTCGACTTCTCGTGCAGCACCGGCGCCATGGGAAAGTCGAGCGCGATCTGGTCATTCGCCCGCCACTCGCGGGAAAGCTCCACGTAAGTGCCGGGTGTCGCGGATTGCCTTGCGCCGCCCGCCTCGACCGTCGCGTTCGACGCCCATGCCGGAATGCGCACGCGGATCGTAAGCCGCGCCGCGCGCGCGGGCACGACGCGCATGCGGATCGCGCCATCGAACGGATAGCGGGTCTCCTGCGCGAGGCGCACCTCGCCCTGCGAGGTGGCGAGGAGCGCCTCGCCCGGGCCGAAGAGATTCACCGAGATGCGATCGCCGCTCGCCTCATAGGCAATCTCCGGCAGCTCTTCCAGGGCCATCGCGCCACTCGACTTGCAGCATCGCCAGTAGGTCGTGTGCACGCGCTTGCCGTTCGGATAGGAGTAATAGCACCAGTCCTCGCCGTTGGGCGCCTGGGCCCCCAGGAGATCGTTGTAGGCCGAGCGCTCGATCTCCTCGGCGTACTTCGGCTCTCCCGTGATGGCGAGGAGCTCGCGATTCAGCTGGATCCATGAAAAGGTCGAGCACGTCTCGACGTAGCCGTAGGGGCTGAAGACGCCGGGCGCGTTGAACACCTCGCGCGAGCGGTGCGCCACGCCGCCCCACGGCCCGCCGCCCAAAGTCAGGTGGCGCGCGCGAATGCTCTCCCACACCCGCGTGGCCGCTTCGAGGTAGCCTGCATCGCGCGTTGCCCGGTAAAGCTTGGCGAGGCCCACCAGGTTCCACGAGAGCTGGTAGGCCTTGCCGGTGCCAATCTCCGATGCGTCGGTGCCGGCCAGCGCTTGCGAGACGAGCTTCAGCTCGGCGCGCGCATCGGCTTGGCTCACGATCAGCCTGGCGAGGCCGAGGTATTTCTCATCCCGCGTCGCGAAGTAGAGCTCCACCGCGGGATCGAGCATCACCGTCGCCGACATGCCATGGTGGTTGCCTAGCTGGGTGATGTCGATACCGCCCTCGGTGAGGCTCTTCAACACCAGATCACCGATCCGCCGTGCGGCATCCAGATACGTCGAATCGACAACCGTCTTGTGCACCTCGAGCAATCCGAGGATGAGATAGCTGTGGGTCCAGATGTCCCAGGTGCGTTTCGCGGGTGCGCCGTCCCAGGTCTTCCCCGGCGGCGGTTGTTTGCGGGTGAAGCGGCGCTCGGCAGCGTAGGTGCCGAGATAGCCGTCGGCGCCCTGCACGCCCACGAGGTAGTCGGCGACGCGGCGCACATTCGCGAGGAGCCGCGCGTCGCCCGTGCGCCGCGCCGCCTTCGCCGCGGCGTAGAGCCATTTGCCGGCATGCTCCCCGTACCAGTCGCCTTCCTGGTTCCCGGCGGCGCGCGCGGGATCGAAGAGCGCGATGGCCGGGCTCGACTCGTCGGTGATGAAATGCGCGAGGCGGCCCGCACGATTCGCTTCGAGCGCGCGTCCCAGGAGGCCGCTCAGCCGCACGCTCATGGCTTCATGCCGAACGCCTGGATGCGGTCGGTGCCCACGAACACACTGCCGCGCGCGAAAGCGGGCTCGTTGTACTTGCCGCTGGTGTGGAGCGCGCCGGGACGGCTCTTCCAGAGGAGCCTCAAGGTCATCGCGTCGAAGGCGTAGAGCACCGGACGCGGCGCGTTGTTGCCGGCGAGCGGCGCGCTGCGGCGCGCGTTCTCGTCGAGCACCCAGACGATGGCATCCCGGTAGCCATTGCTGGTGACGACCGGCGAGCCCGGGTTCTCGAGCACCGTGGCCCGCTCGAGTTGCGCGAGGCGCAGGTACGCGCTCTGCCCCGGCGTCGTCACCACATCGAGGCGCGCGAGCGAAGCGGGCACCGCGAATGCCGAACCCTGCTGCCTGCGCGTGTTGCCGGTAACGAAGAGATGGCCCGCGCCCTGCGCGTCGCGGAAATACGCCGGCACCGAACGCCCGCGCGCGACGTCCATCGCGCCGTCGGTCTCCGAGTACGGCCCGAACACATTGAGCGGCCCACGCTTGCCGAACTGCGGCTGGCTTTGCGGGGGGAGCAGCGACGCATCGGCGGAGGCGTCGGCACCGCATGGGGGCCTGCGATCGAGGCGGCCGGGCATGCGCTCGCGATCGATGAGGTACACATTGCCCTGCTTGCCACCGACCGCCATCAACTTGCTGGTCGCGGCGGCGGACGCATCGAGGTCGGGAAGAAGGAGCGCGCCGCCCGAGCCGAGGTCGATGTCGTTGGTGGCCGTCTCGCAATGGTTGAACGGCGTGTAGGTGCCACGCAACGTGAAACCCTCGGGGCCGGAATGGGAGAGCATGAGGACCGACTGTACCCAATCGCCCGGCTGGTCCACGTAGCCGCCGTAGTTGGTGCCGGTCACGACGTATATGTTGCCCTTCGCGTCCACCGCGGGGCCGCCCGCGCCCCAGATGCCGCCGCTCGAGCGATGGGGGTTGGCGACGCTCGCGAATGCGCTGGCGATGTTGGCCCGCGCCGTATCCACCGAGACGATCCATCCCGTCGAGCTCTCGCCGAACGCGATGTAGAGGAGCCCGCCATCGGGGCTCAGGTTGAGCGCTGCGCGCTGCAATCGGTAGTCGATCGCGCGCGCCGCCGGCGGAGCGCTTCCCGCATTCCGGTTGAGCGCGTTGAAGGTCGTCTCATCGAGCGCCACGGGCCAGCCGGCAATGAGCGCGCCACTTGCGATGTCGAGGGCGAAGGCCTGCCAGCTCTTGCCCGCCACGCAGCTCGTAACGTAGATGCGCCGTCGCGCGAGGTCGATGACCGGTGTCGAGAGGACGCCGGTGGCGATTGCGTCGAGCGGCCGCGGCGCCAGCCTGCAGGGCGTGCCGAGCCGCGCGCGCCAGAGAATCGTGCCCGCATTCGCGGCGTCCGAGGAGAACGCCGCGATGGCATAGACGAAGCCCGTGCTGGTCGCGGCGAACAACGCGGGAAATGTGCCGCCTTTGTGGGTGCCGGCACCGATCCTCACGCGGTCGACATAGAGCGGCGAGGCGTAGAGGCGGGGCGCCTCGCCCTCGTCGGCGTCGAGTTGCGGCGACTCCCAAAGGAGCCCGAACGCGCCCCCCGCGACGCGCGCCGGGGTGAGCAAGGTCTCCGCGGGATTCCATCCGCTGCGTTGCGCATCGCGATGAAAGGTCGGCGCATCGATCGGCGCGGCGGGTGCGCGCGGCAACGCCGCCTTCAGCGCGGCTTGGGTGAGCCTCATCGCCGCATCGGGCAGGGTGGAGCGCACGCCGCGCTGCGGAACGTCGAGGCCCGCGGTCCAGAGGATCGCGTTCATCACCATCCGGCGAATGACGGGCTCGTCGAGCGCGAGGACGTAGTGGGCGCCGCTGAACGCGAACGAGCGGGCGCCGCCGGCGCGCTCGAACGCCCACGCCGCGGGAAACGCCTTCCCCGCGACCGCGCCCGTGAGGAGCGTCGTCACGCCGCGCCCGCCGTCGGCGAAGCGAAACGTGGGAAAGAGCTCGTCGTGATAACGCGTGGCCACGAGGCCGCGCGCGACCGGATGGTCCGGCGTCGCGACCTCGAGCGAGACCTTGTCGGTGACGCGATCCTCCATGCCGACGCGCGCCGCGCCAAGCCAGCGCGCGGGATCGATGACGACGTCGTTCGCGGCCACCGTCGACGACTGATGCAGCGCGACCAGGCCCGCGCCCCCGCGCATCGCCTTCTCGAACCGCGCGCGGCGCGCGGCATCGAGAAGCGGGTGCCGGTCGAGTCCGTCGAAGTACCACACGATGGTCGAGACGTTGTCGAGCGCGCCGGGATCCTTCGGCCAGCCGCCGGGATAAGCGTCGATGCGCAAACCGCCGATCGCCTTCACGTCCGGCGACGATTCGAGCAGCGCCTTGAGCAAACGGATGCCGTCGGGATACTCGTGGCGCGCGGGGCCTTCGCTCTTCTCGCCGCCGATGAGGACGATCGTGCGCGGCGCGTCGCGGGCGAACGCCGGTGCGCAGCCAAGCAAGGCGCAGAGGGCGAGCGCCGCCCGGACCCTACCGTGCATCGACGACGCAGCGAAAGCCGATCCCCGCGGAGCGGTCCTTCGCGGGCGCCATCAGCAGGTACTTGCCGTGCTGGTCGAGCTGATAGGCCTGTGGGAAGTACCAGTGCGAGGTTTGCGGCAGGTAGGCGCTTCCGCCGCGCAGCGCCGCGGCGCGCGTGTGCTCGTCGACGAACTCGTCGGTCCATTGCCACACGTTGCCGACGAGGTCCATCACGCCGAACGGGCTCGCGCCCTGCGGATGCGCGTCGACGTCGGCGGGCACCGGCATCGCGCGCGCCTTGCTCTTCGCCGGCATGTTGGCGACGTTCCAGTCGTTGCCCCACGGGTAGAGGCGCCCATCGACGCCCTGGGCCGCGTATTGCCATTCCCACTCGTGCGGCAGGCGCTTGCCCGCCCATGCCGCGTATGCGCGCGCGTCCTCGATCGACACCCACATGACGGGCTTGCGCTCCCAGCCCTTGCGCGGCGCGCCCCTCACCCAGTCGCGCAGGAAATTGTGGTCGTCCTTCGGGTGGTAACCCGTGGCCTCGATGAATTTCCCGAACTCGGCGTGGGTCACGGGGAAGCGGTCGATGTGGAACGCGCCCATCCTCATGCGGCGCAGGTGGGCGCGGCGCGGCGAGTGCTCCCACGGATACTGGAAGTCGAGGCCCTTCCACGTGTAACCCTCGATCTCGACGCCGCTCACCTTGAAGGTGAATTCGCCCGCCGGGATGGTGACCATTCCCGCCGGCGCCTTCGCGGCGGGCCGGGTGGGCTTGATCTCGACCATCTTCTGCGCGAGCGCCTGCCATTCGTTGGAAAACGAATGGAGCGGTTTGCCGCCGAGCTTCGGCAGCGCGACCTTCTTGCGCGCGGCGATCACCGCGCCGAAGCCCTTCGCCTCGAGGGGCACGTCGATGAACGCGGTGCCGTCCTCGATCCGGGGTACCAGCTTCACGCCGTTCCACAGATCGTGGTATTGCGCGCCCTCGTGGTGCGCGACGGCGAGCTGCTCGCCGTCGACCCCGTACTCGTTGCGATTGACGATCGTCCAGAGCGTCGAATCGCGCGTGGCGAAGCGGCTCGCGAAGACGCCCTGCTGCAGCGCGTGCGCGTAAGGCTCCCAATCCATGGCGACGAAGTGATCCGGGAAGCGGCGCAGGACCGTCGCCAGGCGCCGCAGTGTCTCGCCCGCCCGCGGGGTGAGGCCATTCCACACGCCCCACACGTTTTCCCAGGCGACATAGCCGATGCCGTTGAACCACATGTAGTGGAAGTCGTCGGTGCGATCGCGGGCCCAGCGGTTCTCGATGTTGATCATGTGGCGCGGCTCGAGCCACTTCAATTTCGCCACCGCGGGCACGACCTCGGTCCAGGTCTTGCCCCACGTCTGGTGGTTCCACATGAGCTGCTCGTCGGCGTAGGGCACCGACTCGGGCTGGAACACGAGCGGGTGGCCGAGTTTGCGCGAGGCTTCGAGGAACGCGCGTGGCACGCCGTTGTACGTGTCGCCGTTCACGCCATCGGCGCCCAAGTCGCGCGCGAGCCTCGTCACCGCTTGCCAGTCGGGCACGCCTTCGCTCTTGGTACCGTTGTCCCACGCCATGGTCGGCAGGAACACCTTCACGCCGCGGCGATGGAAGTCGCGAATCGCCCGCTTCAGAGCGTCGAGCCCGCCGGGAAGGTGGCGCGCGAGATCGGTCTGGTTGCGATCGTCGATGCCGATGTTGGTGTACACGTACCAGATGAGAACGCTGTCGACCCCCCCGTAGCGCCTTTCGAGATCGTCGAGGTACCTGTCGACGGTGTACTTGCGCGCGAGCGGGTCGTAGAAATAGCGGTCCTCGACCATCATCTGCACGTGCACGAAGTTTCTCTGCGACCAGGCGAGCTCGCGGCGCCGGTACTCGGAGTCGTCGTAGCCCATGCGCACGAGGTGCTCGGCGCGCCACACGCGCATCTCTTCGAGCCACACGGGGACCGCGGCATTCACGTCGATGCGCCACTGGCCGATGTTGGCCATCGGCCAGCCCGGCGCCCTGCCCGGCGTGGGCAGGTGCTGGCCCACCGTGTGCGGCAGGGCGTATTCGCCGTATTGCGCGATCGGCGCCTTCTCGGCCGGCCCGAGCTTCTTCGCATCCTTGCGGCTCATGGAGAGGTCGCCGCCAGCTTCTGCAGGAACTTGTTCACTTCGGCGTGAGTCGGGATGCTCGACTGCGCGCCCAGGCGCGTGCAGGCGAGCGCCGCGGCCGCGCTCGCCTGGCGCAGCGCTTGCGCGAAGGCGAGGCGCCGCCCGAGCGCCGCGACCAACACGCCGCAGAACGTGTCGCCCGCCGCGGTGGTGTCGACCGCCTTCACCGTGAACCCTTCCTGGCTCACCATCCTGCCGTCGATGCGCGCGCAGCAGCCGCGCTCGCCCAGCGTCACCACCACGCATGGCACCTCGATGCGCGCCAGGCACTGCGCCGTCGTCCCCTTGTGGGAGCACACGATGCCGAGCTCGCCCTCGTTCACGATGAGGATGTCGACCATCGCGAGCAGCGCGCGCGGCAGCTTCTGCGCGGGAGCGGCGTTCAGCACCACCTTCACGCCGCGCGCGCGAGCCGCGAGCGCGTACGCCTTGACCGTCGCGAGCGGAGTCTCGAGCTGGAGGAGGAGGTGCGTGAATCCATCGAGCGGCGGCAGGTGGAAATCGCGCAGCACGTTGTTGGCGCCGGGCGCCACGGTGATCGCGTTCTGCGCGTCGTCCGCGACGCAGATGAACGCCGTCCCGGTGGGCTCATCCTCGGAGCGCACGATGTGAACGCGCACGCCTGCCGCCTTGAGGGAGGCCTCGAGCGGAGCCGCGAACGCATCGTTGCCGAGCGCGAGCAGCATCGCCGTGGGCGCCGCGCCGGCGCGCGCGCTGGCGATCGCCTGGTTCGCGCCCTTGCCGCCGGGAAACGTCTGGAAGTCGCGCCCCAGCACGGTCTCGCCCGGCGCCGGAATGCGCGGTGCGCGCACCACGAAGTCGAGATTGGCGGAGCCCGCGACGAGGATCATCACTTCACCAGGGATTGGTAGACGAGATTGTAGAACCCGGAGCTGATCTTCGGCGGATCGCGACCCAAGTCCCGGGGAATGTGCTGGATGAGGAGGATGGCGACGAGCCCCTTTGCGGGATCGACCATGTAATAAGTTGCACCGGCTCCCGACCACCCGAACGCCCCGGCCGAACCGGGACGCTCACGCTCGGGGTCATCGAGATTCACGAAGCCACCGAGGCCGAACCCTTCCTTGAACTGGCTTACCGGGGGGGTGAAATGGCTCAGCTGATTCGTCATCATCATGTCGATGGACTTGCGGCCAAGTATATTCACGCCGTCAAGGTGGCCGCCGTCGAGAAGCATCTGCGAGAAGCGCGCGAAGTCGCCCGCGGTCGAGTAGAGACCCCCCGCACCGCTCGTGTACGGCCGCATCGAGTCGCCCGGGCGCTTCGACTCCTCGACCGGCCAGAGCACGAGGCGCCCCTGGCGGTCGGTGGCGGTCATGTCGGCGATTCGCGACCTCTTTCCCGCCGGCACGGCGAAGCCCGTATCGGACATGCGCAAAGGCGCGAAGATCCTGCGCGCGAGGAAGGCGTCGAAGGAAAGGCCCGAGGTGACTTCGACGAGCCGGCTGGCAACTTCGGCGTTGACGCTGCTGTAGTCGAAACGCGCGCCGGCGCGATTCATTGACGGCATGCGTGCGGCAGCCTCGCTGTAAGCCTTCAGGTTCGCGGATTTCTCCAGCGATTCATCCGCCGGGGCAAATCCCGACGTGTGCGTAAGGAGCTGGCGGACGGTGACGGCCCGGTCCTTGAATTCGTGCAGGTACCGGCCCACGGGATCGTCCAGCGAGGCGATCCTTTCTTCCTCGACCAGCATCAACACGGCCACCGCGAGCACCGTCTTCGTCATCGAGTAGATGCGGAAGATCGAGTCTCGCTTCATCGGCGAAGAACGTCCGGCATCGCGATAGCCATAGGCACGCCAGTCCACGATCTTCCCATTGCGGGCAACGAGGGTGACGGCGCCCAGGTATTGCCGCGTGGCAGTTGCGCCGCGGATGAAGTCGTTCATGAATTTCAGGCGAGCGGGCGCGATCCCCTCGGCGCCCGGCGTGGATCGCGGCAATGGGGACGAGGCGCAAGCGCCCGCGTAGTAGAACAGCGCTCCCGCGCAGGCAAGCAATGCGGTCGGTTTCATGGTCCGCTAAAAAATCAGCCGTCCCGGGGGCGGGGACGGCCGATGGAGGCTCCCAACGGTGAACTCGGAAATCAGAACGTGAGCGTGTGGGTGAGGGAGACCACGCGTCCACGGCCGGCCCAGTAGTTGCGGAATCCGACGACCTGGGACCAGCTCAGGATGTAGAACTTGTTGGTGACGTTTTCCACGCCGAGCGTGAGGCGCCCGTACTTGCGCAGGTCGTAGCTCGCCGTAGCGTCCACCAGCGTGTAGCCGCGCGTATGCTCCTCGCCGCTCTTGCCGACGTTGATGTCGCGGTTGAAGAGCGTGGTCGAGCCCACCGAAACGTCGGCGCGGTCCCAGAACCTCCAGGTCACGTTGGCGCCGAACTTGTCGGGATTGATGTCGAGGACGCCCATCTCGCGGTCCAGCGGGCCGCCCTCGACGTTCACCGTCTTGCCGCGAATGCGCGAGTAGAGCGCCGAGACTTTGAGGTCGCGCGCGAGCTTGTACTCGCCGGTGGCCTCGAAGCCCTTGATGCGGATCGGCAGGCGACGCATGATGAAGTCGTTGGTCACGGGATCGATCGCGAGCGACACGCCGAGGGCCGACTTGGAGTCGTAGTACGACGCGCTGAAGCTCGCGCGCTCGCCGCGCCAGTTGAACCCGACCTCCTTGTTGTCGACGATCACGGCCTGCAGGTCGAGGATGCCCGCCACGCTCTGGCCGGGGTAGTTCACGTTGCGCAGCGGAATGCCGACGTTGGGCAGGCTGAAGCCCTTGCCGTACGCGGCGAACACGGAAAGATTCTGCGGCAGGTGCCACACCACGCCGTAGTTCGGCAGGTTGGCGACGTAGTCGAGCTTGCCGCCCTGCACGAACACGCGGTTCCTGAAGTAGGTGGTCGTGTAGCTGTCCACGGTGAGCTCGCCGTCCTCGCGGCGGAAGCCGCCCGAGACCGTGAGCGGCCCGACGTCGTAGGAAAGCTGGGCCCACGGCGCCTTGCTGCGGTAGAGCATCGGCGGCACCCACAGGCGCCCCGTCAGTGCCAGCTGCTGCTGCGACTCGTCTTCCACCAGGTCGAGTCCGGCGCGCAGCTCCAATCCGCGCGTGAGGAAGTCCGGGCGCGTGAAGGCACTCCTCACGCCGCGCTTCTGCGAGTCGATCTCCGACTGGTCGATGAGGGTGCCGAGCGGCGCGATGAGCGGATCCTGGCGGTCGGCGCCGTTCTCCGTCACGAAGCGCATCGACTGGCTTGCCTTGTACACGTGGACATTGAGCGTGCCGCCGAAGAGGTCCTCGTTCGTGTACTGGATCGCGCCCTGGTTGAACTCGTTGAACTCGGTCTTGGCGCCGAGCGGAGCGCCCAGCTCCGAGGTGTTGGTGACGCCCGTGTCGCGGTCGCCGTCGACCAGGTGGTACTTGCCCTTGCCGACGATGTGGAAACGGCTGATCTCCGCCTGGATGCGCTGCGAATTGTTGGCGCCGAAATTGACGCCGCCCTTCACGAACAGGTTCTTCGATTCGGAGTCGGCGAGCGAGCCGCTGGTGTTCAATCCGATCCTGCGGCCGTTCGCGTCGTAGGTCATGCCGCGCTCGATGAAGGAGGCGGCGATGAGGAGGTCGTACATCTCTTCCTTGCGCGCCACGTCGACGCCGAATTTCCACCCGCCGCTGTCGTCGTGGAACTGCGTGGTGTAGCGCGAGGTGACATTCACCTCGGTGCCCGGTTTGGTCGGGACCTTCGAGATGTAGTTGATGATGCCGCCGGAAGCGCCGATGCCTTCGGAAGCCGACGGGCCGTTGATCACCTCGATGCGCCCGATCAAGCCCATGTCGGTGAAGGTCCCCGAGCGGTTGCCCTCGCGCAAGGGCGAGGTCTGCGGGATCCCGTCGAACAGGCGCAGCGCCGTGCGCCCGCGCAGCGTCTCGCCGGTGTTGCTCATCGCCTGGGACGATTCCGCGTAGCCGGGAACCGTGCGCGCAAGCACCGCGGTGGCGTCGTCGGTGATCGCCAGCGTGTGGGCGAGCTCCTCCTTGGTGATGATGGTCACCGCGCCCGGGATCTTGTCGACCGCCTTCGGCGAGCGTGCGCCGGTGGTGACGGTGATGGTCTCCATCTTTTCGGCCTTGTCCCGCTCCTCTTCGTCCTTGGTGCGGGTCTGCTGGGCCACGGCGGTGGTGGCGAACGTCGCAAGCAACAGCAACGTGAGCTTCTTCACGGCGAATGTACGCATTTTGGGATCGGCTTCCATGGCGGTAGAGGAACGGTTTTTTTGTGTTGTTGTTTTTATTCCCGCGAGTCTGTGCGCTTTTGTAACAAAAGATGCACACCAAAGGTACTTTCAAAAGATAGTTCCTCTATCTTCCAAAGGCCTAGCGCGGAGCGAGCACCCTGCCCACGGCGGCGGAAACCTCGTGATCGATGAGACCCTTCAGGACTCGCACCTTGTCCTCGGCCGTCATCGAATCCCACGGATCCTTGTCGGGCTCGCGGTGCGTGGCGGAAGCGACGACCTCTTCGTCGCGCACGACTCGCCACGTCGAAAGGTCCACGAGCGCCACGCGCAGGTACGCGAACAGTCCGAGAAAGCCGTAGGCGACTTGTCCATCGGTCGTTCGTCGAACGCGCTTCGCGCCGTCCACGTAGAAGCCGGCGCCTTCGAGCCGGCCGCTCGCCTCGAAATAGTTGTCTGCGAAGCGCAGGCGCGGCTCGTGGCGAAGCTTCGACACGAGGATCAGGTGCGTGCCTGGCACCTTGCCGATCAGCGGCTTCACCGCGTCGACCAGCGCCTGCGGCTCGCCGGACCGCGCGAGCGCGTCGCGCTGCGCGGCGAAAAGCGCGGGACTGCGCGGCAGCAGGAGGCTGGTCTTCGCGCCGGGCTCGATGCCCGCCACCGCGGAATTCACCGCGCGCAGCACCGCGGCGTCGAACGCCGGGTCGTTCAACTCGATGAAGACCGGATCGGGCGGCTTGCCCACCATGGGCCTGGGGCCGGCGACCAGCAGGCGGTCGCCGATGATCGAAAGAACGGCGTAGCTGCTTGCCTCGGCGCCGGCGCACGGCAGGCACGCATGGAGCAGCAGGCTCGCGATGAAAGCGCGCATGGGCGCGAGACTACCTGCGAACGGACGAAACGAGTAGAATTCACTTCCAGCGCCGATTTGACTCAGCTTGCGGGCGCTCAATAAATACGGCTAAAGCGAGTGGCGGCGCCCCAAGAACCCGACACGACCTTTAGGTCCGTCGGGTTTTTTCATTCTCATGAGCGATATCGATCCGCGCTCGGTGGGAGCCGCAGTGGCGCAGCGCGCCGGCTTCCTCGAGCCCCTCATCCTCAAGGCGGGGAAAACCCTCGCCTCGTACGAGCTCGTCTACGAAACCTACGGGACTCTCAACGCCGATCGCTCCAACGCCGTCCTCGTATGCCACGCGCTCTCCGGAAGCCACCATGTCGCCGGGTTCTACGCCGACGACCCGGCCAAGGTCGGCTGGTGGGACAACCTGATCGGCCCCGGCAAACCGATCGACACCGAGCGCTTCTTCGTGATCGGCGTGAACAACATCGGCGGCTGCCACGGCTCGACCGGCCCCGGCTCCATCGACCGCGCCACCGGCAAGCCCTACGGCGCGAGCTTTCCGCTGGTGACGTGCGAAGACTGGGTCGCCTCCCAGGCGCGGCTCATGGACCGCCTCGGCATCGACCGGCTGGCCGGCGCCATCGGCGGCTCGCTGGGCGGCATGCAGGCGATGCAGTGGACGCTCTCCTTTCCGGATCGCATCCGCCACGCGTTCGTGATCGCCGCGGCCTCGCGCCTGTCGACGCAGAACATCGCCTTCAACGACGTCGCCCGCCAGGCGATCGTCTCCGACCCCGATTTCCACGGCGGCAACTTCTACGCGCACAACGCGGTCCCCGCGCGCGGATTGAAGCTCGCGCGCATGCTCGGCCACATCACCTACCTCTCCGAAGACCTCCTCATGGAGAAGTTCGGGCGGGTGCTGAAGCGCACCGAGTACGGCTTCAACTACGACGTGGAGTTCGAGATCGAGTCGTACCTGCGCTACCAGGGCGACAAGTTCGCGCAGGTGTTCGACGCCAATACCTACCTGTTGATGACGAAGGCGCTCGACTACTTCGACCCGGCGAAGGAAGCGGGTGGGAATCTCGCGCGCGCTCTGTCCGCCGCGAAGGCCGGCTTCCTCGTGGCGTCCTTCAAGAGCGACTGGCGCTTCCCGCCGGAGCGCTCGCGCGAGATCGTGAAGGCGCTGGTCGCTTCCAACAAGGCGGTCACCTACGCCGAGATCGATGCGCCCCACGGCCACGACGCCTTTCTCCTCGACAATCCGCACTACCACCAGCTTATCGCCTCCTACGTGGACAACATCGCCGCCGAGATCGGCGCCGGCCCCCGCAAGACGCCGCTCGTGCTCGCCGCGAGCGAGCTGGCGGAGATGCGCGGCTACGCGGGCAGCGAGAGGTCGGGGGAATGATGCAACGCTACGACTACGAGCTCATCGCCTCGTGGATCCCGGAGCGCTCCCGCGTGCTCGACCTGGGCTGCGGCGACGGCGTGCTTCTCGCCGGGCTCGCGGCCACCAACGCGGCCACCGGCTACGGCATCGAGATCGACGACGCCAACGTGCTGGCGAGCGTGAAGAACGGCGTGGCCGTCATCCAGATGGACATCGAGAGCGGGCTCGCCAACTTCGAGGATGGTGCCTTCGACTTCGTGATCCTGTCGCAGACGCTGCAGGCCATGAGGAACGCCGAGAGCGTACTGACCGAGATGCTGCGCGTCGGGCGCGAGGGCATCGTGACCTTCCCCAACTTCGGCTACTGGCGCCATCGCCTCGACATCCTCCAGGGCCACATGCCGGTGTCGAAATTGCTGCCCTACAAGTGGTACGACACGCCCAACATCCACCTGTGCACGGTGAAGGACTTCGAGGACCTGTGCGTGAAGGTGGGCGCCGAGATCCTCGACGAGCGCGTGCTGCACGAGGGCCGCACCCGGACCTTCATGCCCAACCTCTTCGGAAGCCTCGGCGTATTCCGCTTCCGCAGGAAGCCCTAGGCGCGCCGCCGGTTCAGGGCCGGACGCGAACGGCGCTCGCGGTGGCGCTTGCGCAGGAGCTTGTCGGTGACGCCCTGGAGCTTCTGCGCGCTTCTCACCGCCTCGTCGACGACCTTGCGCTTGGCGGCCAGGAGGTTGCGGTCGAGCTCCTCCAGCTCGGGCTGCAGCTCGCCCCCGGGGCCCGGATCCCAGTGGCTCCGCGCGAGGAGGATGCGCGAACCCTTGCTGTCCGTATCGCGCATGTACACCGAGCGCGTGAGCTCGCGGCGCGCGCGGTCGGCCGCCTCGAGCTTCTTCGCGAGGGCCTCGAAATCGAATCTCGTCTCGAGCCCGTGGAACTCGAAAAGCTCCTTCACCGCGGCGATGTAGACGCGCGGGCGCGGCAGCTTCATGATCACGCGCCCCTGCTTGATGGAGATCTCCATCAGGCTGTACATCACCTGGCCCAGCAGCCAGTCGAGGTAGGCGTGGCGCGCGACGACGGCGCCGACGGCGGCGGCGAGGTCCGCCGGCAAGGTCCTGTCGAGCGGCACGAGGGCGCTGGTGAGCGACATGGTTGGCTTCGGCATGGCGATTCCTATGTTACTTGCGGTCGAGCGCCTCGATGGCGTCGCGCTTGCCTGCGAGGAGGGCGAGTCCCGGGAGCGCGATCACGAAGGTCAGGAAGAAGAACACGGGCCATCCGAGGCCCAGGTAATGCGGATCGGTGGCGTAGCCCGCCGCGGGCCCCACGTACACGCGCCCGAAGGAGGCGAGCGCCGAGAGGAGCGCGTATTGCGTCGCCGTGAAGCGGTGGTCGCAGAGCGCCATGAGGAGCGCCACGAACGCGACGGTGCCCATGCCGCCGGCGACATTGTCGAACCCGACCGCAAGGATCAGCAGGGGATAGCTCTTGCCGGCCACCGCGAGCCACATGTAAGTCAGATTCGAGATCGCCTGCAGGATTCCGAACACCATGAGCGAGCGGTACAGGCCGAGCCGCACCATCCAGGCGCCACCGAACACGACGCCGATGAGCGTGGCGGCGAGGCCCATGCCCTTGTTCACGTAGCCCACGTCGTCGGGCGAAAAGCCGGCCCCGCGAATGAGGAACGCGGTGGAGAGCGACAATGCGAAGGCGTCGCCGAGCTTGTAGAGGACGATGATCGCGAGCATGACCCATGCCCCCCGCCGGGAGAAGAACTCGCGCAGCGGCTCGACCACCGCCGCGCGCAGGGTCTGCGGCTGGCGCTCGGCGAACACGGGCTCGCGCCCCCACAGCGTCGCGATGAGGCCCACGCCCATCAGGGCCGACATCAGCAGATAGGTTTTCTCCCAGCCGATGCCACCCAGCCATCCGGAGCCGGCGGCCAGCACCAGCGCGAGCGCGCCCGAGACCAGCATCGCGATACGGTAGCCCACGACGTTCAGCGCCGCGGCAAGGCCACGCTGCCCGGCTGCGGCGATGTCGGTGCGATAAGCGTCGATCACGATGTCCTGCGAGGCCGAGGCGAAGGCGACGAACAACGCCAGCGAGGCGAGGAAGGTGATGTCCGTGCGCGGCGACGAGAACGCCATCGCCGCCACGCCCAAAGCCACCGCGATCTGCGTGATCGCCATCCAGCCGCGCCGGCGCCCGAGGAAGGGCGGCACATAACGGTCCATGAGCGGAGCCCAGAGGAACTTCCACGTGTAGGGCACGCCCGCCAGCGTGATCATGCCGATGGTGGTGAGATCGACGCCCTCGACCGTGAGCCAGGCCTGCAGCGTCGAACCGCTGAGCGCGATCGGCAGGCCCGAGGAAAAACCGAGCAGCAGGATGACCGCGAGGTTGCGGTCGCGGAAGACCGCGGAATAGTCGTGCGTTTTCAAGATGGAGAAAGCATAGCGTAAGCGGCAGGGCCTTCCCGCGACTAAAATGGAGTCGAAATCCAGCGCACGGAGCCCAAGAATGGACAAGGTCGTGAAGACGGACGAGGAGTGGAAGAAGCAGCTCACCGCCGAGCAATTCAACGTGACGCGCAAGCACGGCACCGAGCGCGCCTTCAGCGGCCAGTACGCCGAGAGCAAGGAGCCGGGCACCTATGCGTGCATCTGCTGCGGGCAGGAACTCTTCCCTTCGGACACCAAGTTCGACTCGGGCACGGGGTGGCCGAGCTTCTATGCGCCGGTTTCTAGAGAAGCGGTGACGGAGAAGACCGACCGCAGCTGGTTCATGTCGCGCACCGAGGTGCTGTGCTCGCGCTGCGACGCGCACCTGGGGCATGTGTTCGACGACGGGCCCAAGCCCACGGGGTTGCGCTATTGCATGAACTCCGCGGCGCTCGACCTGAAGAAGAAATGACCGGGGGAGAGGTCGCCCCGGCTTTCGCCGGGGCGCGCGAGGCTATTGCGTTGCCTGCGGTGCGATCTTCCCGAGCTTTTCCAGTCGCAGACGGATCGAACTCTGTGTGCGCGCGTGCTTGCGCGCGATCTCGTTCATGGTGAGGCCCACGTCGAATTCCGAGACGAGCGTGCGGTCCTCGCTCTCGGTCCAGGGCTTGCCGAAGTTGGCGGGCAGGCGCTCGCGGCGCTTCTCGCGCTCGACCTCGCGCTGCATGAGGTC
>WNFM01066481.1_pt1 | contig 135500 bp, 120 predicted proteins | sample 5400271 | NCBI WGS metagenome assembly WNFM01 (sample SAMN13153352, study PRJNA577476) | soil metagenome | isolation source: 60 cm saprolite on Douglas fir-dominated hillslope | place: USA:California | collected 2013-09-17
GAAAGTTCGGGGCTGAGTGTCCCGGCGCAATGCGCCACCTACTCAGCGCGCACGGAGTGCGGCCTTGACACTCGCTCTCATAGAACGCCCAAGTTCACCAGCGGGCGGCTTGCCTGCCGGCAAGTCGCTCCGTGGTGCAGCGACCGGGTATAGACCGGGTACATAGGTAACACATCTGTCCAAGTACATGGGTAACACTCCTTCTAAACTGCACATCCCCTCTCGTGAGCGCGAGGTGCGCCGTGCCTTGGTTGGAGACAGCTCCTATGGACGAGCGACTGCAGTTCATTCTGGATGCGCAGAGCGACCGCTCCACGATGGCGGAACTCTGCGCGCGGTACGGCGTGAGTCGGCGGATCGGCTACAAGTGGGTCGCGCGCTATGCGGAGGAGGGAGAGCGCGGGCTGGCTGATCGCAGTCGCGTCCCACGTATGTGCCCGCACAAGACCCGCCCGGTGCTGGCCGACCTGCTCTGTGAGTTTCGCCGCACGCATCCAGATTGGGGCGCGCGCAACCTCCTGAAGGTGCTGCGCGGGCGGCATCCGGAGATTGCAAACTGGCCCGCCGCGAGCACGACCGCCGATTTGCTGGCGCGTCGCGGCCTGGTGCGGAAACGGCGCCGTCATCGCCCGCATCAGCATCCCGGCGTGGTGCCGATCGCGACGGCCGCCCCAAATGATCTGTGGACGGCGGATTTCAAAGGCCAGTTTCGCACCGGCAACGGCGCGTACTGTTACCCGCTCACGATTGCGGATCAGCACACCCGGTTTCCTTGAGGTAGGCTTTACAGCCCTCGACAATGGATGAGTCAATACAGGCCTCGAGGTGCATGAACACAAATTAGCCCTGCCTCAAGGTTCCTCAGACTGCGAGTGCCATACCCCACCACGAAACGGAACTGTATGCGTTCAGGGCTGCCAACCACCGCTACGCTTCAACTCCGCCCCGACAAAAAAGACCTCTAGCAGTGCTAGAAGCCCTCTTGTTGCCCGAACCGCTCAGCGTCCCTTTGCAAAAGCAATGTGTTTTGCCTATCGCACCAGAGTTGAAAGATCGATCGTTGCATCGCATCGAGCGACACCCAGTCACTAGGGGCGAGCTGGCTTTTCGCAAGGTTGAGTGCGAACTTCACGCTCTGCAAGAACGTCGTTTCATCTTCCAAGGTCACGATCTCGCCCCTAGTGATACTGAGGGAGACAGCACTAATTACCGAGTTCGTCAGCATGACAGTAACTCCAAATGGCGGAAGGGTGAGCCGGGATCAACGAAGGGCGGCGACGCATCAGCGCAGTCCTTCACCATTGTCTCACGGCTTCTTCCGCAGCTATCCACAGTCTCGATCTGGTCCAGGCTCTCACACAGCCCATATGACTAAGCTGTCAATGGTCTGCGGTCAATCCCATACCCTCCAGTCACATGCTTCCTCCGCCCCCGCGGCAGCGTAGTACGACTCAGCAGCCGCGCCGCCGCTTCGTATGGGAAACATTCGCGAACAACGAGCGCTTGGGTGAATTGTTTCTTGATCGGGCCACGATCTCACTCGATCTCTCGCGTTACGACATTCTGAGTCATGACGGACTCTGCTGGATCCTTGCACTCGCGGCTTGGAGAACTTCAGGCGGCCTCGGCGCCACCTTTATAAGACTTCCGAGCGATATCCGTGTTCTCTCATATCTCTCCACCATTCGCTTTCTAAAACGCTTCACGGAGGCTGGCGGCGCATATGAGAATGGTTACGTACTGGATGATGGCCGCATCGTCGACCTGAACATGCAGCGCACTGATCGCTTCGGCGAGCCAAGCGAGTACTCGCCCACCATCATTCAGCGAATAGAGGAACATCGCTGGGATCACGTACTGCATGCGCTCGACAGGTTTTTTGATACGGATCTAGCACGCGTGTTGGAGACAACTCTGATGAGCGAGACCATGGAGGCATCTCGCCCATTTCAGGCGGCCATCCGTGAATTGGTTATGAATGTCGCAATGCATGGCGGTAAGACGCCAGGCTCCGGTGTCGGCTACTGCTGCTATCGTCCGTTTCCGTCGACATACCGCGCGATTCGCTTTAGTTGTTCCGACATAGGGGTTGGCTTCCGTTCTTCGTTGCTTCGTCAATCGAGAGTGCAGAGTGGGCTTAGCGATACCGATGCAATTCTCTCGGCTCTCTTGTTCCGCTTTGACAACCCACAAGAGGGCGTAATAGGACTCTATCCAGCACTCGGCTTTCTGCGCTCATTCAATGGGCGCTTGTCTATTCGCAGCGGAGAGGCTCTTGTCTCGCTTGACCTGACGTCAGCCAACACGCGTACACTCTTTGATGACTGCTATGAAGACGAGCCTACGCTCGTTTGGCTACGAAAGCTCTGTCATTCGTACATAGCTCCTGCGGTTGGCGGCACTCATGTAATCGTGGACCTCCAGCTGCCGAATCGCCTGTGATTGTAATCGAGCCTCTAAAGACTAGGCTTCAGCAACTGGTCGCGGCCGGTGCGGCCAACCCGCTTAGCGTAGCCCGGGGGCGCTTTGGCTCCCAAACCGACTATTCCTTGGTTGTTTCGCAAGCACAGCAGGTCACGGAGGGGCAGGATGTAATCATCGACCTGACACCGTTCGATCGCATCGGACAAGCGATGGTACTGGACGGCATCCTCGGACCACTCGCTCTTGGGCGGAGGACAACCTTTCTTATCCGCGCTGGCGGTGCGAATGAAGCCATTGTGGGTACCTCTTTGCCAGGACTTGCATGCATCGCACTGTACGACGACTCCGGCAAGCTCCTTCGTGTCAAGTCACCCGTTCAATCGACCGAAAGGTATGCGCCGGTTATTGATGCGTTGACCGGCTATGATGCGCTTCGACCGCTCCACGCAAAGCTTTCCGCTGACATACTGCAGGCACTTGCGGCTCCTACCATCACACATGCGCGGGACTCCGATCCTGCCGATCAAGTCGAGCGCGACGGCCGACTTTATTTTCCCGTCGGCAATCGTATGCTCGTGACGTGCTATCTCAATACCAAGCATCTTCTGGCCGTTCCGGCCAATCTTTTTGCTGTCGCATATGAAGCAACACGCGCGCTGTACGATAGCTTCTCGTTCGCAGCCGTCCGTGCTTCTCCATATGACCTCGTAATCACACCAAGCAACACGGCCCTTCTAATTGCAAGCGGGGTGCACGCTCTTTCATCTCTACCAGTCGCGGTTGTTGACTCGTTGGGCCCGTTGGCGAATCGCGGCGTCGCGGCACTGAACACTTCGTTGGACGTTGCAGGTAAGCGGACCTGCCTCATCGTTGACGTCTTGGCTACAGGCGCGGAGATCGATCGCACCATTCAGTACCTCGATTACCGGCGAGCTGATATCCGTCGTGTCATTGTCTGCTTCGATTGGGGAGCGGGGCGGCCGCTGCTCTGCGATGAATCCAAAATGACCGTCCTATCACGTCTCAACGGCGGAGGCGAATATGTCTACCGCTCGAAATAGAGATGCATATAGCGACAAGTTTCTTGCATTAGCGGCCGGGCTACATCTATCAGAAGTCGGTGGAGACTTATTCGATCCGTTGGATGAGCTGTCGCGCTGTCTTAAAGCGCACCAGTTTATTTGGGCTCTTGCCGAAGAAGAGATCTTTACTGAACACGGTACGCCCCACTCATACTTTGTTCTTGAGTATTTGCTGAGGCTGGAGCCAATCGCCAAGTGGTCTCCTTATGAGGGTGTTGTTCTGGCGATGGCCGCATTGGTCCATGATATTGGAATGCAGTTCAACCGCTGGGGCCAGCTTGCCGCGGACGATTCCGGAACGGAGGTCATCGCAGAAGTTCTTCTACTGCGGAAGCCGCCGCGAGATGTCGATGAAATTCGGGAAGAGCACATTCCCCTCGGCAGCGCATTGATTTCAGCCGAGCTCGATCGTACGTCCTCTTGGGCTTCTCAATTTGCCTTCTGTTCAGGCACGGATCACGCGCTCTCCGTCCTGGGGCTCGCACATACAGTCGCGTTCGCTCATTCCGACGGAATCGGTTGGGAGGCATTGCGCAATGCCAGCGCTGACTACGTCAACGACCGGTCGTGGCCTGGACCGCCGCGGCAGACGATTCGCCCTCGCCTGATGGCGGGTTTTTTTCGCCTAGCGGATGAACTCCATTGCGACTTCACACGCGCGCCGGACATCGCCCAACTGTGGCAGGACAGAGTGCCTGAGAAGTCACGCTCCCATTGGGTCGCGGCGGCCTGCACGCACTCGATGGATCTAACCGTTATCTCAGCAGAGACTCGACGCGTGGACGCCACACTTCGCTGGCGCAAACCTCGCAATATCACCGCGCAGATGAGGGAGGATATTACTCGGCTACTCCTCAGATCGCGCATGGAGAAGCTCACAGACGCGTTTCGCGCCATCAATGAGATGTTTGAAGTGTCGAGACACGGCCACCTGAGGATTTACCCACAGACTCATTTCGAGCCGGACCCTGTTGAGGAATTTACAATAGATATCAATGACCGCCTGCGGACGCTCCTCACCGAGCAAGCCCTGGTAGCTAGCCCGGAGGGCGATCCAAGGGGCGTTACGGACGCGCCAATCACCGGGGCTGCCCTACGCGCCAAGGTCGCGGTGTTCGTCACGGATATGCCGTCGCCTCTTAGCGACCTCGAAGAGTCGCTCGCCGCGACGGGGCAACTGACATCTGATCTCGATATTGAGAGGATGACTGATGCGTCGCAACCTTTGGACGTGGCTACCGGGCCATCAACCGCCATTGAGGGAACAGGGCCTTATCCGGAAACTCTTACCGATGACAACCTGGAAACCACAATGAGGGAGTGGTTGAACACTCACAGCGAACCGGGACACTGGCGCGTCTCTAGGGGTGCCCACACCAACAGATTGGTTCGGTTACGCGCATTGATGGCGGACCGTGATCTCCTGATTGCAATTACACATCGTGTCCGGCGGATTGCAGAGACTCGGCAGGTAGCCTCGATCTTGGGCGTCGGCACTAGTTGTATTCCAATCGTTGCTCGGCTGTCCTTACAGCTATCGCTTCCAGTTACTTTCACCACGCACGAAACAACGGAAGGTGCCCGAGGCTACCAGGGGATAGTTGACCGAACGCCGATTATCGACTTCGGTGGAGAAGGTAAAGTGTTAATCCTTGATGATCTCGTGGCGCAGGGTGTCACGGCCCACAATCTCATCGAGCGTCTAGAGGAACACGGAGTCGACCCCAGTCGCATCGTCTATGTCGCGCTCTTTCATTTGAGCTCCGTTCCATTGATTCCGAACCCCGGCGTCCCATTGTTGAGTATCTGCGATGTGCCCGAGGTATATTATGTGGCGGCGTCGGACGTGCCCAGCAAGTGCGCGCTTTGCATTCGTGGCGATCGGATCGTGAACGAGGTCGATGTTTGGTAGAAAGCATGGCATCGCCGGACAGGCGTACTTCCGCTGCCGATTGACATATTCCTTCCGCGCCTCTGCGTTCGAATCATCTACGAATGCATGGTGCGTGAGTCCTGACGCTACAGCCTATGCATGGCGCTGCCGATAAGGGCAGCCGGATCCGCAGTGATCGCGATCGCAACGGCATCGAACACCTTCAGCGTCTCTTTTTCTGTCTCCCATGGCCTTCTCACGCGAGGCAACGTTGCCTCTAGCTCCGGGAACGCTTTGGCTATCATCGTGGCAATTTCGTGCTTCGTGGCGGCGTGGCGCACGCCAAGGGCCTGTCGGACCTCCTGTCGCGTCACGACGGCCGCCGCAACGTTGAGATGTCTGGCATATCCGAGCAACGCGTCTATTTGCCTGGCTGCGCGAGTGCCTCGATTCGTGCCTGATACGTCCTCGAGCGCGATCAGCGATGGGCTATATCGCTTGATCAGGTTATCTGCACGTACAAGGACTTCCTCATTGTTCTTGGAGTAGAGGCGTGCAACGCCCCAGTCAATGAGGCGACTGCCTCCCTCGAGTACAGCAAAGCCAAAGCCTCTGGTACACGGATCGATCCCCAGAACGCGCATGTGGTGATGAGCCCAGTGCATGCTACTCTGTCGCACCGCCCTCCTCGCCAATAATTGTCCTCAGATACGCAATTTTTCGCATCACATATGGCGTCTTCTTCCGCCGCTCGAGCGAAGCGCATAGACCTCGCGCTCGCACTCTCACCATCTCCTTAGTCTCAAGAAAGAGCCCCTCGTAGAGGTCGCGAACGGCAGCGCCAAATATGGCCTCGTATCTGAGGGCCGTTTTCAATATGGGAAGCCGCTGGGCAAGCTCGTGGCGAGAAACACTGGTGCCGCTCATGGAGCCGAGAAGAAACGCGACCTCTTCGTGTGTGAGGCCAGTTCTCTTCCGATACATTTTCAAATAAGTGGTGAGCGGAACGATGGTCATGCCGGGTGATCATCATAGCTGGCCGATGTCAATGAGCGGAGGCTGCCTTTCATGCCGTCGATGAAGGGTCCCGTGCCGATCGGGGACGTGGGGACGTCCCTCGGCGCGTCTGACCTCACCGTGCTTGTGGCTTCGCTTCACGGCCTAGAAGTCCATCATATCGGGATTTGGACCTTTGGACATCCCCGATGTCCCCACATCCACAGCAACGTCCCCCGGACCGTATCGCTCGAGAAGCGACTCTATCTTCGGATCGCTGCCCGGGATCACAAACAGACCGCGCGTCTTCACGGGTACAAGCGAGAGCCGCCGGCGAAGTTGTCCGCCAACCCAACGAGCGGTGATCGGGCGATCATAGTCCGAGCTGTGCCGCTCGGCGAAGCGATCGGTGATGTCCTTCACACCCAGAGGGATGCCAGCTTCGCGGAGTTCGCGGATGACCCCAACAAGCTGAGCATCGGTACTGGCACTTCTCTCTGCCTCGAGCGTGCTGCTCTTGCCCCGAGCAAGGGCGAGAATGCGCTCCTTCGCCGCGCCGTCCTCGACGATCGAGAGGAGGGGCCCGAACACCTGAGCCACACGCGCCTCAATGCTTGGATCCCTTGCGAGCTCGAGATTTCGCTCAGCCTGAAGATTCCGGAATCGATACGCGAGACACTTGTTGCGCAGCTCACAAGCCTCGGTGCGGAAAGTCCGCGGCAGGCTGAGCGGAATGTCTGCACGCGGTGGAAGGCCGGTCATGACCTCCGTGATGCAGCGACTCTCCAGGGCCTGATCCTGGAAGTCGCCTCTGGTGGCGATGATCTTCGGACCGAAGACCACGAAGGCGCGAGGGTTGAACTCCTTGGTCGGCGTGGACTCGCTCCGGAGCACCGGAAAACCGGCTGCATTGCCGTTGTTCCAGATCTTCACGATCTCCGCCTTCTCGTCTGAGAACTTGAAATCGCTCTCGTCCATCACGAGCACTCCCCTGAAGGTGTCGATGATGCGGAACATCGGAGACACCGTGGAGGCGCCAGAGGCAAACATCGGCTTGTAGCAGAGAGAGCCGATGGTCTGGAGGCAGCGGGACTGGCCGCTGCCATAATCTCCTTTGAGCCTCAGATACGGGACCTCGGAGAAGGCGTCGTAGATCCAGGTCAGGAGGACGTAGTATGAGGCCACCTCCTCGAAGCCTTCCGAGAGGTCAGCATATCGATGAATGAACGAGCGGATCTCACCGAGAAGCTCGTCCTGTGACGAGTAGCCTCCCACGGCGGACGGAAAGAGCACGACGCCGTGTGTGAGGAGGTTGTTATCCCGCGAGTATGGCACCATCCGGCCGTGCTCGGGCGTGTCGAGGGTGCCCTGCTCCGCTGCCCTCCCATCTTCGAAGACCGCGAACGCCGTCTGGTTCGCATCGGGTTTGTACAGGGTCTCGACGATGGCGCCGCTACGAAGGACCGCGGATACGATCGGGGTCGCCCGGCCCTTCTGGTCTTGGAGGTTGGTCATTGGGGCAGCGTAGCACGGCAGTGCGACCGTGATAGGAGGCGAAACGTGACGCTGGCGGCATGATCTTGAAGTGCAACGTCGTTCAATCCCCATACCATGCCGCATGGCGCGTCTCACAGGCCGTTGGAGTACGACTCGACGAAGGTCGGGGCCGATTGCCTCCGATGGGCTTCGTCTCGAGCGGCAAGCATTGCGGTTCGTGCTGGTGTCCATCCACAATCCGGGATCAGATGCGCAACCGTGGTACCCGCAACGGCATATTTGGCCGCCTTCGACGCGGCCCGTCTCCGCGTAGGATAGGTGGTCTATGCTCACGATCGAGGAATACAAGAAGCTGCTTGGCGACCGGCTCACCGAGCTTACGGACACCGAGATTCAGATCTGGTATGAATGCCACACCACGTTCGTGGCTTTTGTGCTCAAGTGTTGGCTCGGATCGCGTGGGAAGCGGCAGGAAAGTTGTGATAAACTGGCGCCATGACCGCAGACAACACCATCTACGCCATGGGATACGCCCGCGTCAGCACGGCAAAGCAGGCCGTCGAGAGTGAAAGCCTGGATATTCAAGCTGACCGCATCGAGCGGCACATTATCGGCCATGGCTGGACAGTCAAACCCATGGACGGTGTCCTCCAAGAACCTTTCACCGGCACCACTGATGAGCGTCCGGTCTACCAGGAAGCCCTCCGATACATCAGGAAGAACCGAGGCACGATTCGCTATTTCGTGGTCATGACCATCGATCGTTTTTCACGTGAAGGAGCATTCAAGTACCAGCAGATGAAGGCGGAGCTTGCTGCCGAAGGTGTCGAGCTCCGAGACATCAGCGGCGTGATTCAACCACGCGTGAACAGCCTCCAACATCTCGGGTTCAAGTACGGCTGGAGCGAAACAAGTCCGAGCGACGTCGGTGAGGTCGTGCTTGCCGAAACCGCGAGCCATGAACGCTCGCGGATTCTGACAAGGCTCGTCGAGGCCCAGATTAGGCTCACGCAAGGCGGCTACCACCTCGGGCCCGCGAACGACGGATACGTCGTCAAGCGAGTGTTTGTTGACGGGAAGAAGAAGCTGGCGCAGTTCCCAGATCCGGAGCGCGCCGAGTTCGTCCGTGTAATGTTCAGGATGCGAGCCGAAGGGACGACCTCAGATGAGGAGATCGTCAAGCATCTCAACGGCCTCGGGTTTCGTACGAAGCCGTTCAACAGGTGGAACCGAGCGAAGACGGTGGTCGTAGGGCACAAACCAGGGATGCCACTCACGGTGAAGCACTTTCAGTGTCTCATCCAACGGCCGGCCTATTGCGGCATCACCGTCCGCAGATGGACGCACGGAAAGGCTGTTCGGGCAAGGGGCGGAGAGGCACTGATTCCAATCGCACAGTTCAACGCTGCCAACCGTGGAAGGGTGTTCATCGAAGAACACGAGGATGGCTCCGTGCGCATCTCCTATAACCACATGCCGAGCCGGCAACCTCCCAAACGGCACAAGTTCTCGCTACGCTGGCCGCTCAAGAATGTCGTTGCGTGCCCACGCTGCAGAAAACCACTCTTCGCAAGTGCGAGTCGTGGCAAATCTGGGCACTACTTCACCGCCTATCACTGCTCGCGGGGACACGCGCGATACAGTGTACCGCAAGCCAAGCTTGAGCAGGCTTTCTCGACCTTCGTGGCGACATTGCACTTCGAGCCGAAGTTCTTCGCCTGTTTTGAAACGCTGCTCGTCGATGCCTTTCACGACGCCCAAGCGCAGTGGACGAACGAGAGGCGGACAAGTGCATCAAAGATCGCCACGCTCGAAGAGCGCAAGACCCAATTGGCTCTGGCCTTTGCCGAGACCACATCGGCGAGCGTTCGAAAGGTGCTCGAACAACAGGTGACCGCTCTAGACGATTCCATTTCAGAGGTGGGGCAGCAGCACCAAGCATTCGGCTCCGCTGAGGGTGACGTCCAGACCTTCCTCACCTATGCCAGAACGCTATTGGAACACCCCCAAAAGATCCTTGACAACATTGAGCATCTTCGAGAACAGCTTGCGATTTATGGTCTGTTCTTCGAGCGTCCACCGACCTTCGATGATATCGTGTTTGGAACACCCCTCCTACGGCTAACCTTCGCCCTCTCCCGCCAGGTCGCCATGCAACAATCTCGGGCTGTGCACAGACAAAGTCTGGATTGGAACACTCTACACCAAGAGATCGAGCGGTGGAAGGAAGCGGAGTGGGCCATTGATGCAATCCTGAGGAGACTTCATCTACAGGACTCCGCGTTTGCAGCGGCCTGATGCCCATCGACCACCCCGCACAACGTCCCTGACATCCCCATGTCTACCATCACTCCCAGCTACTCGCGGATCGACAACGGGATCGTGTGGCAGTTTGGAGACAAGGTGATATCCTGTCATCATGTCCAATCACTTCAGACACAACCATTACGTGCCGGAATGGTACCAGAAAGGATTCATCCTTCCGAACCAAAAGGATAACGAGCTTTTCTACCTAGACTCGAGCCCAGGTTTCTTTGTAGATGGCGTGCCATCATTCATCCGAAGCGCTCCGTCAAACGGCAGGGTTTTCGGCATTGCTTTGCCGACACTGACCTCTACACTCGCTCCTTTGGCGGCGTGCCTTCTACGGAAATCGAACGGCTATTCTTCGGCACAATAGACAACAACGGGAAAAGAGCTGTTACCGCATTCAGTTTTTTTGATCATCAATCCTTTGATCAGGATCACTTTCGTCACCTGATGTTGTACATGAGTACACAGAAGCTTCGCACCCCAAAAGGACTCGGTTGGCTAGCCGACCAACTGACAACGACGGATCACCACCGCGTGCTCGCGGCTCTGCTCCGCTTCCAGCAGATACACTGTGCCATTTGGACGGAAGCAGTCTGGCAAATTGCGGACGCGTCGCAGAGCGATACCAAATTCATCATCTCTGATCACCCGGTCACCGTCTACAATCGTACGTGTGGGCCGGGCTCCGGTTGGTGCCGTGGAAATAGCGATCCTGACATCAGTCAGAATGGGACACATACCTACTTTCCGCTTTCCTGGGACAAGGTTCTTATCCTGACGAACCTTTCGTGGGTGAGAAACCCATATCAAAAGGCCATCGCACTGCGTCCAAATGCAAACCCCTGGCGAAATGCGATCATCAACTTCACCGAGATTCAGATACTTCGCCATCTTTCAGAAGACGAGGTTCTGCAAATCAATTTCATTACAAAGGCACGCTCTCTGCGATATATCGCCGCGGCGAAGGAAGAATGGCTGTATCCTGAACGCTTTGTTTCAAAATCAGATTGGGCGAAGTATGGCAACGGTTACTTATTCATGCCGGATCCGCGCTCAATCCACCTTGGTGGAACAGTCATGTGGGGAGGCGGGCCCGGTCCTGGAGGCGCAGTGGACACCTACGGACGTCCGCCATGGGATCCCGATTTCGAAAAGGAAGGCACGAGCGAAGGCGAGACTCTTCAGCGCTTCCAAGGGGAGTTCGCACACATGGTTGGCCCTGATCGGCGAGGACGCGGGTTCAGCTTTGGCCAACTAGATAAGGAGCGTGACAGCGACGACTACCACGCCTACCACCTAGGGCTGTTCAAGAAGAAATAAGCTCGACCCTATCACAAGGGTTGTGGACACGTCGGCACATCATGCCGCTTCAGACGACGTGCCAACTAGCTAGCATCGGACCGGCTGCTTGGCATATAATGCCCCAATGAAACGCGCTCTTTTGCTACTGAGGGCAGCTAACGCTTCACGCGAGTCCAAGTACCTTGACTTCAAGGGGCATCTTGATGTCTCCTCGCACGGTGAATGGTGCGAGGTAATCAAGGACATAGTTGCGATAGCCAATTCCGGCGGCGGCATCGTGCTATTCGGCGTTGGCAATGACGGGACTCCTACGGAATACGATGCACAACCCTTACGCCGCTTTGACCCGGCGAAGATCACGGACAAACTCGCTCAATATACTGGCCGCCAATTCGCTGATTTTGACATAGTTGAGGTTCGCCGTGCTGGTGGTCACGTGGTGCCCGCTCTCCTGGTTGACGATGCGGGAGTGCCGATGGTCTTTCTGAAGGCCGGTACCTACCTGCACACGAACGGCAAAGAGAAGAATGCCTTTCACAACGGGACCATATATGTTCGTCACGGGGCCAAGAGTGAACCGGCAGTCCAGGACGACATCGATACAATGATTGCTCGCGAAGTCGCGAAGCAGCGCAAAGCATGGCTTCACAACGTCCGCAAAGTCGTAGCGGCATCTCCCGATCAAGACGTCGTACTAGTCGCGCGCTCAGCCAGTGGAGCAACCGCCATCGGACCTTCCGTCGGCCGTATCGTCAATACGTCGGATGCGCCGGGTGTATATCCGATGGATGCGGACGTCACGTGGCCGTATCGAAGCAAGGAGATACTAAAGCGATTGAATGACGCGCTCGGTGTTGTGCCTAAACTCAATCTCTTCGATTTGCAGGCCATTCGCGGCGTCTATAACCTTCAAAAGACCCGTCCTGACTTTGTGTATCGGCCGTTTATCAATGCATCGCCCCAGTATTCTGACGCATTCCTACAATGGCTTGTCGACCAGTACAAAACAGATCCGCACTTCTTTGAGACTACCCGTCACAAGTTCAAGACTGATGGGAAGATTTAACGGTTCTAGGCTGGCACGTTACTCGTTCCCTCGGTTATAGGCGCTCCCGTGGCAAGTGCATTGGTCGTGAATTTCCCATGGGCATCGAAGTCGCCGATCGCTCATCTGCTACCCAGCATCGGCCCTGCAATAGAGCGCATCGCTCCGGAACGCGTCGCCGAACTTGAGCGCATTACGTGCGGGGTGCAGCTGCAAATCACTGATACTCCGAGATGGATTTGTCAGGCGTCGCCAGGCTGGAAGCTGATTCAACTAAGTACACGTGTCATAGAAGTTGCATGGGCCTTTGCCTACGCTTATTTCGTTCTCTATAAGTGCGTTTTTGAAGGTACACAGCCAACGAAGGACGTCGTAGATCTTTCCGCGAGAATGGATGTCCAGCCTGCGCTGCGATTGCTAGAATGGGCCTTGGATGAGTTGATCGTAGGGCCTGGACACAACTGGCCGGCCGACGTACCGTCGCCCTCAGACCCGCCCTTGTTTGCCTCGCGTGAACATGTCGCGGATGAGATCGCGCTTTGTGCCGTGGGATTCTTTCTCCACCACGAGCTGGCACACACATATCTGACGCTTTCTGTTGGAGCAACGGCTATCGAGCACGAACGCGCATGTGATGCAGCTGCGGCTGAGTGGATTCTTGGAGCCGATGGGATCACAGACTTGGAGATGCAGAAACGTGGTCTGGGCGTGGCTGTGGCGCTATTGCTCATCACTGCCAAAGGCGTGCACAGTGGCCAACACGACGACGTGACTCATCCGATCGATTTTGAAAGGCTCGTCGATATACTTCTTGCGAAGGTGCCTCGCGAGCAACGTGCTGTTTGGGGAATGGTTGCTGGCGTCTTGTCACTGCATATGACCCGTCGCGACATCCTGCCTCCTGACGGCCACTTTGACGATTTTGTGGATGCAGTTCTGTCACAGCGTGAGGTTCTCCGCGCTCACCTTCTAGACAGTTCCACCAATACCACAAAGCCCTGAGAGCTCAGGGCTCCTGTCATCTAAAGTGCTCTTGCTGCCACAGCCGGCATGAACGGCAGGGGTGCACAGACAAAGCCTGGATTGGAATACTCTATACCAAGAACTCGAGCTTTGGAAGGACGCGGAGTGGGCCATTGATGCGATCCTAAAGAGACGTCATCTACAGGACTCCGCGTTTGCAGCGGCCTGATGCCCATCGACCACCCCGCACAACGTCCCCGACATCCCCACATCCTTCTGAAATCCACGATTGCCGCTCAACTGCGCCGTAGCGCTCTCGGGGACATGGCAAGACGTTGCGGGGACTTCATTGAGAAGACACAACCCGCCAGTGCACGGCGATCGAGGTGGACCTCAGCGGAATTAGTTCGAACCAATTGTCTGAGTACTTCAATGATTTGATTGTATTAGATCGGGTGGCGAGAGACGACGTGGTGATGGATAAACCGGCTTGACCCGTACAACGTCCCCAACGTCCCCATGTCTACCACGATCGCGACTGTCTCACGCCCTCAGTAAGTTTCTGATATACTCAGCACAACCGACTGACCGCACCGTGTCACAAATGTTCCCGCCAACACCACACATGTTTTATGGCACATCTCTCTGACGATCACCGGCGGCTGATTGAGCTAGAAGAACAATACCGCCATGACATTAGGCAACAGCTAGAGTCCGAGGGCAAGTTCTCCGGTGGTCGCTCACAGCGCCTCCTAGAGTTTTTCAATTCGGCATTGGGGCTCTTCCTACTTTCCACCGTATTTGTCAGCGCCTTCTCCGCAGTGTTTACATGGGCCATAGCGGCACATCACACAGCAACCGAACGCCGCGAACGCCAGCGGCATCTCACGGTCGAGGTTTCCAGTCGCATTAACGAACTAGGCATCCTCACGACGCCGTTTCCGGCGCAGTACCGGGACGTACTCAAGACTGCGTTCTTCGGCTTCCACGCAGGGGACACCCAGAACCCGTCGTGGAAGCTCTACTATGCGCCGATATTCCCCGAGTATCGCGAACGTAGTTTGTACTCTTTGCTCTGGGAGCTTGAGGACTTGACCAAAAAGGAGGACCGACCTGCCATTCGCCTGCTGCTAAGCCAGGTTCGTCCCGCATCAGCGTATCTCGACCGCCTCATTTTGCAGACCGCGCCGCCGCCGCCCCACTCCGCGGACAAAGAGGTCCGTGAATTCTATGTACTCACGCCTAGCGATCAGGACAGCGTCCGACGCCATCTCAATGTACTTGCGCACTTCGTGCAGACGCACCGCTCGCAGTAGAATCCAACATCCGCTCGCGTAACGACACGAATGTTGACAGGCTGCACGCGTTCAGCCCACCAGCCCTAATAGTACTCAGTAGCCACTTCGTCGTAGTCAGCATGTCCTGCGGCTCCATTGCACCATCATGGAGAAGCACCACTTGGCCGGCTAAGCCAGCCACCGCAACTCGCCGCACCTGATCCCGCCACCCGTTCTGAGACCAATCGCGCGTCGACACTGTCCACAAGATGGGCTCCAGCTCAGCCTCGCGCGCGGCTGCCCGCACATGCGGCATCAGGCAGCCATAGGCGGGGCGCAGGAAGCGAGGCCACGTACCGGTAATTGCGCTGATTACACTCGCCGTGTGTCGATATTCTTCGCTCAAGGTACCAGCGTCTGTTGAGCTGGGGTCGCGGTGCGACCATCCATGAACGCCGATTTCGTGCCCTGCCTCTACGATACTCCGAATGAGATCAGGATTTGCCTGGGCACACTCTCCAAGAACAAAAAAGGTGGCACGTGCGCCATGATCCTCCAATAATCTCAGCACTTCAGCGGTCACTCTCGGGCGAGGTCCGTCGTCGAAAGTCAATGCGACCAGGCAGCCAGCAGACCAGGGGGAGCGCCGCTTAGCTTGGCTCGCCATCTCTCCTTGGAAGAACTCATGACCTGGTGGCCGTTCCTGGAGCGGCCTCTCGTTCAAATCGGCGACAAGATCGCCATGATGATGTCCAAAGGCTCGCCTGGCCGCGCAATCGGCTCTCCGTCGACCGAGAGTGCGTGTGTGCATCTGATGATATGTCTCGCACTCAAGCGCAACTATCAGGCGTGCGCTTGCCGCCCGAGCTCGCACTGCTATGTCCCAATCCTCGGCCGACTTCAGCCTCTCGTCGAAGCCGCGCAACAAACGAAACAATTTGCCGGGCATCGATAGGTTCGCGGCGCCCATTCTGAGCCATGCGTGTGGGCACGGAGTTAGATCCGTGCCATACTTTAAATAGAAGGCAGCCCATCGCAACTGACCGTTATCAACAAACGTTAGATCTCGCAGACTTCGGTGCACATTCTGCGTTGTTGCATCGGCAAATACAATATCCTCGCCCAGCGCTATGCGCGAAGCAACGTCACTAAATCGTTCCTGAGTCTCTATGACAGTGAGGAGACGCTCGAGCCATGCCCCCCGCACCTCTGAGGCTGCCAAGTGAGTAGCGACCCGCCGGCCGAACGGCCCCCCAACAACAATCGCCTGTGCTCCACACACCTGATGATAGTACTCGTGGACGCCCATGACATCCGGCGGCACTATGTGATCACCGTCCGCGAACATCAGATGTGAGTGACACGCGAGTGCAGCTCCCCAGTTTCGCGCGGCGGCCGGGCCGCGAGCTTTGGGAAGCGTGACAAGCTTCACCCGCTGGCCAGTGGTCACTCCGCCCATTACATGGAGTAACTCGCCAAAGATGGTTTCCACACCCAAGGATGGTCTCGAGCCATCATCAACAACGATCATTTCTGACTCGGAGGTGAGCCAGTCACTCTCTAGCCATGACCGCAAGGTCGTCCCAAGGAGCTCCCTGTGATTCCGTGCAACGAGAATCACGCTCCACGGTAGCTTCGGCGGCGTCGAGCGTCGTGTCACCAATTCACCCTTTAGATGTCGACCGCGTACAGTGACTGACAGGGAACAACCGAGTCGACTCGCTTCTGTCACCAGAATTGCCAACTTAGCTTGCATAGCTTCTGGAGCTGTGCTGAGCGTCCCGGGTCGTCGACGCACGTGGTAAAGCCACACATTCACGTGATGTAGTGTGTGCCGTCGCGCGAGACGTCCCAGCATCCAGCGGTCCTCATAGTAGCGCCCACCCGCCGCGTCATCCGTACACCATCCACCCAACTCGCGAAGAGCTTCCACGCGGTAGATTCTCGGTACCTGCGGCACGGACGCCTCGAAGACATCTTGTGGCGCTGACACGATGGGAGCCCTCGCTCGCACTACGGAGCCGTCCGGCTCGTGAATGATTGGATTCGCGTAGGCCGCTGCCGCCTCCGGGTGTTGCTCCATCGCCGAGACCATCTGCTCGAGCGCCGTTCTATCAAGCCAATCGTCCGCGTCGAGCTGCAATATCAATGGCGCCGCTACAATACCGAGTGCACGGTTCAGCGCTCGCGCCTGTCCCACGTTCTCACTTATGGTGATTAGGCGCACATGCGGCGCGCTCGCATAGCGGCGCGCGATTGACGGCGTGCGGTCTGTAGAGCCATCATCGACCACGATTAGCTCGAATGCCTGCATCGTTTGCGTCAAGACTGAGTCGATTGCCTGCGCAATCGTCTCTTCTGCGTTAAACGCGGGGATCACGACTGCAACACACGGCGCAGCCGCGTCGGGCATCAAAACAGAGAAGTCCCAGCAGTTGCGATCGAGGCGTAGGTAGAACTGGCGCGTTGAGCGACATTCTCTACGAATGTGAGGCACGTAATCTAGAATGGGCGTAAGTATTGCCTCGGGCGTGCCGGGCGGGCATATCAGGGCCGAGCCAATTCGGCTGCCTGGCAAGCCACGAGTCAGGCGCTTGAACCTGTTGCGGGATTCCCTAAGCACACGCTCAAAGGAGCGCTCGCAAAGTTGAATGCGTTGACGCGCGACGTCCGAAAGCTCTGGAAATTGTGCGGCAAGTTGTCGCCAGCCTTCCGCTTGCTCAAGCCGACTGGCAGCTACCCGCGGATGCTCAATATGAATGACGGCGCACTCAGCGTCATAAATGAATTGGACACCTCGCCGTGATAGACGGTAAGCGAACTCCATGTCGTGACATCGGAATCCTGTCTCGTTGAATCCCGCCACTCCTTCGAATAGCTGGCGCGATACTGACACATTTGCGCTGTAGAAATCCTCGAAGGTAGCCTGCTCCGGCGTAATGGCGGCGCGCCAATCCTTGATCGCCGCACCCACCAAGTCTTCATAACTCGCGCTGGCAATGAAGCGAGCTGCACTATGCGCTGACAACTCGAGCATGGCGCCACACACAGCTATGGGTACGTCCAGCGTAGCAGCGCGGCGCATTGCTGACTGATGACGTTCAAGGCAGAGCGGACTGACGATGCAATCCGCATCGATGAATACCAACCATGGGGCCAAGGCGTACTTTGCCCCTACATTTCTGAGGCGCGGGCCAGTGTGACCAGTAAACTTGGGGTCCTTCGCGACCGGAACTATACGCACCGATGTGGTCAGATCTAGAATTCCGGAAGCACCGACCTCGCGCGTCGCCGTCCCCGCCTCATCCACCACAATGACTTCCCAACACTTCGTCGGAAGGCTTTGAGCGGCTAGCGACCGCATCGTGGGTGCGAGCGGGCCAATGCCCGCGTGCGGGACCACTACAGTTAGGTCCGGCTTTTCTGGCGCCTTAACTGCGCGACTCATGGATACGGCCTACTTCCACGCCGGCTGTCGCGAGAGTACGCCTCACTGCGCTCGTATGAACCTTCGCCCGGTCGATGGCGTTGTGGGCCGGATCCGCCTGCCGCGTCATAGTCGCCTAGCTCGCCCGCTTCGTCCATAGCGCGCACGTATGGCGCCACGTGTGGATACGCGGTTTCGTGAGGATGCGCGTATGGGCCCGTATTCCGTTGACGTGCGGGTGGGACAACGTCCCCTCGCGTCATGAATGACGCCTCCGCTGACGAGCCAAAGGCCTCAAGTCCGGGACCGGGCGACAAGTCGTTGTTCGGCTCGAGCACACGCCACGTGTCGCCGGGCCTTGCAGGCCCCGGCAATAGCTCGAGGTCGGAAATCCCGACGCGCATGACGGCGAACGGCGCATCGTGCTGACGCCAAGTCCCTCCCGTGGCCGTGGTGCCCTCCAGTTGGGCAACTAGTTCGCGTCCACCAGCTCCGAGGAGCACAACTCGAAGCCGGTACACGACTCCCTCTGGCGAATCGATAAAGACAACCACGCCGTCGTCAGCTGATCGAGCGCTCACGCGAAACATGTGCTTTTTTCTCCACCAAAGGATTGGCCCGCGAGACTATCTTCGGGCCACGAGGGGATGCTTCGTCGATCCCATGTAGCCGCCGGGCCGCTTGTCAGCGAGGCAGAGCCTCTCTGCGTCGCGCGCTCACCGATGCTTACCGAATGTCATCGTTAGGGATGTCAGGTACCTAGGTAGGACTATAGCCGTCCGCGGGCGTGTCGCCGTCCCGGGGCATGTGATCGACATCGGCCCGTGATAGGCGCTCGATTCTCTCTCCTTGGGCCCGAGCCTCTTGCCTGCCCTTCCCGCCGCCTCCAGTACGTCCATCCAACGGCGAGCGGCAGAGGTTGGGGCCCTCCTTCGATTTGCAGACGGGCTTTCCTGCCGTGCACGTCACTTACTCTCGCGTTGCTCTCTTGGCCACTACCCATCGAAGGGCACCCACGTGGCGCGACGTACCTTAGCTCGACGCTGACACTATAGCCGCTATTTCCTAAGCGCTCGGCCGCATCGGAGCGGCGTGTCAATCCTCTTGCGAGCGGACTCTTCCCGAGTAGACGTTCATGAGCTTGCGTATGGATTCCACGCTCACTGAGGCGGCCGCGGTGCAAAGCGCGCCGCGATGATCGGATGCACCTCCCAGCACGTCGTGGCATGCATACCCTGCTTGCCGCGGGCATCGCAGTTGGGCGAGTGGTGGGCGTCCATGAATAACTGTCCCACTACCTCCACGTACGCTGAGCCAATCTTCGAGCCCTTCCCGCCGGCCGGCTCCTTGCCCTTTAGGATCTTGGAAAGCAGGAAGGCTCGTACAGCGGTAGCGCTGTCCCGAAGCTCTGGGGACTTCTCGAAGTTCGCCTTCGGATTCGGCACCTCTACGATCACCGTGCCGTCTACGCCCGAGTTGGTAGGGGTGAGTTGGATGTGGTAGTCGCAATCGGGGTCGGTGGCTATGAGGCGAATCCAGCCGGATACCCGAACGAGCGATCCTTCCTTCAGGCCATTCCCAAGATCGTCTGGGTAGCGCGTATCGCTTTCCTTGCCACCGCTCAGGTCCGGGTCCGGGAGGGCGGTGATCTCCTCAAGAGTGACGGCGATCGGCTTATTGCGGTTCGCGGGGAGCGAAGTCTTGACGGTCCAACGGCTCACTCCGGGCTTGACGCATTGCCCGTGTGCGAGAGCGGCATGAACGAGGAGCACAGCTAGAGCGAGGCGGCGCATGGCAGTGTCCGGCGCGAGTGGTCTGCTGCAACATCGCAATCGTGTCCGCCCAACATGCAACACGCTGGACCAAAATGCACGCTTAAGAAATCTTAAGGCATGCGTTTGCCATCCGTGCGGAGGCACTTCCGTACACGACGCTGAGAATTCTCTAAGAATTCGAAGGCAATCGTCAGGGACTCTTGCGTCTCCGTACATGGTGAGGTACCCTCGCGAGTACCTTGGGGTGCCTCTCTGCCAGCAATGCTTCGACCGTCAGTCTGCAGTGCAGTGTAGCGCAGCGAGCGATGGCCGCCATGCCGCTGCTTATCGGAGAGGGCGCTTGTCGTTCCACGCCAGCCACTGAGTAGGTAAGAGTGAAGCGACTCGCCATTTGCGCTGACGGCACCTGGAACGTTCGGGACCAGGTTGACAAGACCACCGGCCTCCGGCGTCCCACGAACGTGACCAAGGTGGCGAGGGCCATCCTCACGCGAGGAGGTGCAGGCGATACGGCAGTGACTCAGATCGTCGTTTATCACGAGGGCATCGGCACGGGAAGTGGCCTCGATAAGTACACGGGCGGTGCCTTCGGCGATGGCATCGAGGCTAATATCCGCGACCTGTACCGCTCGATCGTCTACAACTTTGACGCGGGCGATGAGCTCTTCTTCTTCGGCTTCAGCCGAGGCGCGTTCACCGTGCGGGCGCTCATCGGGTTCATGAACGCGGTCGGCATTCTTCAGAAGGGCGATGACTACTGGCTCCCCGAACTGTACGGCTGCTACCAGCAGGGCAAGAGACCGGGATCACCCGAGTGGGCTAATGCCATGCGTGGTCTTGAGCACCCAGTGTTGCCCTGCCCCTCAATCAAGTTCGTGGGTGTATGGGATACGGTTGGAGCACTCGGCGCGCCCGGCTTTCTCGGACAGCTACTCAAGCGGGACAAGTATGCCTACCTCGACGTCTCCTTGAACGAGCATATCGAACACGCCTATCAGGCCCTTGCTGTCAACGAGCGTCGAAAGCCGTTTGCGCCGAGTATCTGGGTGCGCCCCAATGGATGGGACGGCACGATCGAGCAGGCTTGGTTCCCCGGCTTCCATTCTGACGTTGGCGGCGGAGAGCATCGGGACGGGCTCGCCAATCAAGCGCTCCATTGGATCGTCGACAGAGCCGAGAAACACGGGCTCGCCTTCGACGGCGAGTTTCTGAGCTACTATAAGCCGTGCTACAACGGTGACATGCACGACTCGATGTCCAACATGTATCGCGTACTCGGCCCAATCGACCGGACCATGGGTCTAGGAGCCGCTGAACTACCTCATACATGTGCGGTCGATAGAATGAATGATCCGACCTGTCAGTACTCTCACGAAGGCTTGACGCAGCTGATTGCTGCGCACCCGGGGCAGATGTACGAGACGACTCGGCTGCCAACTCGATCCACCTGCTAAACGAACAGAGTCACTGGCTTGGCATCGCTCTCACCAGTCCTCCGCCGAGCGCCCGGTATCAGTTCAACTAATGGTGCAGTCTAGGCACTCTAGCGCCTGGCCCGGCGTTGAAATGATGCGGGCATCGCCCGGCCAGGCGACTAGGATGCCCGCATGTGCTTCATTCGCGCACCGCCTCGAACTCGCCGGCGTGGGGCCGGCGCCTAGCGTTCGCTGTGACCGCGCTAACGAGCAACGCGAGCACCGGTAGCTCAGCGATCGGCACGAGCACCGCTGCCGAAGACTCGTCCATGGCTCCGGGACCATGACGCGCCAGCTCAAGCAAGGCGAGCCCGCTGTTATCCTCAGGCACTGTCACAACGCCTGACCACCAGGCGCCGGTGTCGACCTGGACGCTCGCCAGTGTTGTCAACTGTGATGGCTCGGCTTCGAGAATGCGCGCCTGAGACATAAAAACTCCTCTGGATTCGGATGGAGCTCTAGTCTGTTCGTTGCGCGGCCGTTACGCCGTCACGTGGTGGGCAACGAAAGTTCGGTGTTGGCGCCATTCGCTGAAATCCACGAGAGCCCCTCTACAAAAAAAGGGCCGGCACGTGTGCCGACCCTTTCAATTAATTAGTAATCACGCGTGGGACGAGAACTACGCGCCGTTCTCGTCCAATTGCTGTTTGCGAAGTTCTGTGGCGATGATGTGCGTGGCCCGGTTTATGACGACCAAGAGCTGAAGAGCCTTTCGCACCGATGGGAGTATGCTCTTCACAATGTGCTTCCTCGTCTTCACGATCTCCTTGTACGCTTTGCGAGCATTCTTGGGGCAGTCGCAAGTGCCCGTGTGTTTTCTTTTTGGCATGAAAGCATTCTCTGCCATTCAACGCTCGAGTCAGAGAGTGTCTTTCATGCCGGAGGTGACAAGGGTGCTTCACCAAGTCAAGCTACGGCCTCTTTGCCTTGAGTGCATTGAGGAGGGCACAGATCGCGACAGCCTGCTTCTCGGCGTCTTCCTGAGTGCGTTTCGTTCGTGTGCCATAGTAGACGCAGTGAACAAAACCACTGCGACTATGCCGGACGTTGATGGCGCGGTTCGCAATGTTCGGGACAACCTTCCGCGAACCGCGCCCAGATTCGTGCAGTCTAGGTACGCAGCTTGGCGGGCAACATGATCATTTGACGGTTTCAGGATTACCTTCCGCAGCTTCAGAGTGAGGAAGGGCTCGTTCAAGATATTCTAGCGGTCAGCTGGGCATAAGCAGCCCTCGGCCTGTGGCGTACGGTGTGCTTCATCCGGCACGATCGGCACCCTTACCCCTTCGTTGAGACTCGATAGACTGGAGCTGGAAGGAAAGGCGCGATTGGACCCTCGCTTCTCCTTCCAGACGCCGCGCCGGAACCGATACACGGTTCTTGCGCGGCGTCTTTTTGTGCAAGTAGAACGGGACATTGCTCGGACTCATGCCGCCTCCGGCATGAGTTGCTCCCTTCGAGGCTTTCACGCCCTTTGATAGGGTAGACCTGGACTGCGACGGCCCCGCCGTCTCGCAGCCGATCTTTCACCAAACGCAAGCCGCACTCGCCCCGAGTCATTTCGGTGCTCGGTGCGGCTTCTCGTTACCCATCCCGGAGGAAGCTATGTATGAGTACCAACCGCCGAGCAAACGCAAGCGGGGAGTGAGGTTCGCTCGCCCTGAAGTACGAAGGGAGATCCATCTCAAGGGAAATGTCGTGACGCTACTCGAACCGGCTCTTCGAGAGCTGGTCACCGTCGCCACCGGGGAAGTGTTCACCTCGGTCCATGCGGACAGTTTCGAGGCGGCGAGGGTCGCACTGGAGGATCTGAACGTCGCCGCAGTGCTCGTCTCACCAGCGGCCCTAGGCCAGGCGCAGACGAGTGATCTCGCGAGACTCCTCGCACGGCATCCGGGCGTGCTTCCTGTGGCCGTGATACAGCGTCACGGACCCGGGATCAGTGAACGAATCCTTGCCCTCGGACGCTGTGGTGTCAGCAAGGTGGTTGACCTCGATTCGTCGAGCGGATGCAATCTCTTGCGGGCAACCATTGAGGAGAGCGGTGGGGTCCTCACCAGGCGAATCGCATGCGCCTTGGAAGGAGAGCTCAGAGTTGCCAGTGACGCGTCCCGAAAACTCTTCTCGCTTCTCATCCGGTACGCTCCAACCCATCCGACCGTCGGCGAGTTTGCCGAGATTCTTGGAACGAACGCAAACACCCTCAGTTCGCGCTTCTACCGCGCTGGCCTCCCCTCACCGAAGCAGTATGTAGCGCACATGCGCCTGCTGTATGCCGCCGCCTATCTCGAGTCGCCTGCCCTGTCGATCGGAGGCGTGGCGCATCGTCTGGAGTATTCCTCGCCGCAAAGCTTTTCACGACACGTTCGCACGGAACTCGGCATGACAGCGAGTGCATTCCGAGATCGCGGGTTTGAAGCGATGCGTGAGGACTATGTTGCCCGTCTGATAAGAAACCACACGGATGCCCTGGGACGGTTTGATCCGTTCGGCGCAGAGCAGCATCGACCATAGAGCCTTATGCCAGCGAGAAGTCGCTGGCTTTTTTCTATGTTTGTTCGTCGCTGGCCGGCACGCACTCCGCTTCCAGGCGCTGGACGATTTCTCGTAGGCGTTTGGCCTGGACGGCCGATCGTGCGTCTTGGCGAACGTATTGGACAAGCAGCCGCAGGGCAGCGTCTACATCCGCCTTCGAGACGTCTGGGCGGGAGACGCCCTCTTTCTGTGCCGCAACATACCAGGCCACAAGCTTCCCACGTGTGGCCGGATGCGGAGAGCTCCCGTTTAGGAGGACATGCAGTCCACTCGGACTCATGCCGATCTCCTCCGCCACAGCGCGAATCGAGGTCTCATCGACGCGCCGTCGGACAGCCTCCCGCAAGGATTTGATACTAAACGTCCCCTTACTCGGCATTGACGGCCGCGAAGGGGGTTCTTACGTTGTGTCCGTTATTTTGTCCGTTTCTAGCTGGAGTACACTGGTGAGGTTAGCCGCAAGACCGCCTCTCGCGCAATCGGCCGCTGACCCTTGCCGTTGCGCCCCCTCTCTTTCCCACCGAGGAAAAATCACATGACTCGACGAGTTTTTACCGTGCTTGCCCTCATTCTAGCCGTCGCTCTTGGCTGCAGCCTATCCGTCAAGCCGGCGACGGCGGCGAGACCCGTGGCCGCCGGCTCCATGGAGCGCGCCATGAGAGCAGCCGTGGCTGCGGCATCGGCGACTAACTGGGTGACGAAAACCGTCTCCCCGGAGACCGGCTACATCCTCGCCGAGCGCGAGGAGCGTGTGACAGGCCGCGGAGATCGGCCGGATGCCTACAAGCTCGAGGTGACGATCCCGTCGGGCGGCGCGGGATCGATAAGCGTGAAGGTGACTCCACCTCCCGGAATCATGGGCGGTGAAAGTCCCTCGAGCATGGTGGCGAAGTTCCTTGATGCTTTCGAACAGGCGCTGCGCAAATGAGCCGCCAACTGATTCTGTCTCGCCACGAGCGGCGCTGGCGTCCGGCGGCGATGGTCAGCATGGCCGCCATTCTATTCCTCATCACCGCCTGCGGCGGCTCGTCCGACGGTCCCACGGGATCGAGCGGAGGGCACGTCCTGATGATCGATGTATCGCTAATCAGCAGCACGAGCCCTACGCCGATTCAAGGAGCGGAGCTCCTCGTTGACGATGCCCGGGTTGGGCAGGCCTTTGCCAGCACGGCGGGCAGTGAGAACGTGCGTCTCGCTCAGGACATCACTTTTGCAAGTGCCGGTAGCCATCGAGTAGCTGTTCGTGTCACGCAACAGCGCTTCACTTCCGTGATCTACAACATCGTCGGTATGGCGGTAGCCAGTAATGCAGGGGCTGGAGCCGTCGTTTCGAAGGCTTTTCCGACGACTGCCACCCTGAAGGCTGGCGAGCAGGTGGAAATCACCGTGAACGTGCCGTAAAGGGTGCCCAGAGTGACGCAAATGGCCGCCTTCAGTTCGTCGGCCTGATCCTGCACAATCGCTCGTATGAGCGACAATCCGCACGACCGCATCACCTACATAGGCAAGACGAACCACCGCAACGCCGGCATTCTCTTCGGCATACGAGAGAGGGACCGGCGTTCGCATTTCTATATCGTAGGAAAGACGGGCACCGGAAAGTCCCATCTCATCCGGAACATGATCACGCAGGACATTGCGGCGGGAAGTGGCTGCGCCCTCTTCGATCCTCACGGGGACCTCGTAGCGAGCGTTCGAGAGCTCGTACCGCCAGAACGAGCAGTCGATCTCCTCTACCTCGATCTCCCGGACCCTGCCCTCCATTGGCGATTTAACCCATTTGCAGGCGTGAAGAAGGACAATCGCGCGCTCGCTGCGGCTGGATTGGTAGAGGTGTTCAAGAAGCTCTGGCCGGATGATTGGGGTCCAAGGCTCGAGCACCTCCTCAGGAACGTCGTCTTCACCCTTCTCGAGATCCCCGGTGGCACTCTCGCGGACATCCCGGCGCTCCTCACCGATCGCGATCACCGCCGTGGCGTGGTGGCGCGTCTCGAGAATCCGGTTGTCCGAGACTTCTGGTTCGAGGAGTACGAGAAATACTCGCCTGCCTTCAGGGCGGTGATCGTAGCACCGCTTCAGAACAAGCTCGGTGCGCTGCTCACAGACCCCACCCTGCACCGCTTCCTTACCGAGCGAGGCAATCCCATCGACCTTCGCCGCGTCATGGATGACGGGAAGATCCTTCTCGTAAACCTGGACAAGGGCAAGATCGGCGAAGGGCCCGCCATGACCATTGGCTCCTTCCTTCTCTCGCATATCGCTCTTGCCGGCATCTCGCGCAGCGCGGTTCCCGAGGAGGAGCGGTGGGACTTCTTCGTCTACTTGGATGAATTCCAGACCTTCACGACGCACTCGCTCGCGAACATGCTCTCAGAGCTTCGCAAGTATCGGGTGTCGCTCGTCCTCGCTCATCAGCATCTCTCTCAGCTTGAGCCAGAAATTCGCGATGCGGTGTTCGGGAACGCCGGAAGCCTGCTTGCCTTTCGGGTAGGAGCGGACGATGCACGGTACTTAGCGCGGGAGTTCGCGCCGGTGTTCGCAGCGGCGGATCTGGTCGGGCTGCCTCGATACCATCTGTATCTCCGTCTTCAGATAGACGGCGAGCAGTCCAAGCCCTTTTCAGCGAGCACTCTCTCTGAGACCTCCGAGCGACCTCTTGCGCTTGAAATAGGCGTTCATACCTTCCGGCTTGGACAGTTGTAACTCCTGATACAATTGTCGCTTAAGAAATTCTAAGAATGGCCGACCCGCTCGCCTCTTTCACTAGCCACCTTCAGTCACAGGGAGCAGCTCGATCGCGCGTTCAGGAGAGATCATTTCGGGCTGGCATCCACGTTCTTCCTGATTTCACCACGTCGAGCCTCGATTTCTATGCCTCAGTCGAGAACACGTTTCGAGCCAAGGAGAATCCGGCGCTGCGAGTGGAACGTGTCGATTGAATGAGGAGGAACATCTTCGCAAGCGAGCCATCGCAGATGTGATGTTTAGGAGCCGTTCGGAGGATGAGGGATGGGGTATGATCGATGTTCCTGTCGTGGCATATCCATACGACCGCTCATCGGTCAATCTCGCTTAGTCGATCTTCTTCAGGTCCAACCAGAGCCGTGACATACTCCGCACCTCACCCTGCCGGACCCGTGACAGTTTTTGCACTGCACCGTGCCCGTTCTGAATAAACTGCCGTCCGACACTCTCCCTTTGCCATCACATTGCGGACAATTCACGGAACCACGCTCATGGCACGTCTTGCAAGCGCCCATTAGTACGCTCCTGTTGTCGATAGATCGCTTCTCAGAACTACTGTTCCGCTGACCCGATCGCAAGAGTTGTCCGGCGACCATTTCCGAGGCTGGCTATCAATGAATCACAAGCGACTTCAGCACCTTTATTTAGAAGCCGGCTTGCCGGATGAATTCTTCGAGGTCGTCAATGAGCGAGCCTGCAGGGTCATGTTTCCTGTGATGATCAACGGCGAGCTACGGCCAGCCAAGCTCACGCTCCTTCAACGCGCGGAGACACCGCGTGGTAACGCGGTGATTTCCATTGGCTGTACCCTCCTCGAAGTGAAGGAGCAAGACAAACGTGCTACGCAATTGTTTCGCCGTCTCTTATGGCGCAACCAGGAGTGTTCTCTCGCTCGTTGGTCTGCCATGGAGAACACCAAGTCCGACGGTATTCTCGTGAATCCCAGTGCCACTTTCGTCGAAACCGAGTGCGACGGTGTTCAGTTTCTGAACTTGATTGGCGCTGTGGCGCAAGAGTGGGCAGGCTTCTCGGTTCAGTATCAGGCGGTCTTCGAACCAGTGGCCCCGATTGGCGACGGCGGACTTTGGCTTGAAGATCCAGGTGAAGCCGAGAGTCGCCTGTTTCCAATTGTTAGTCAGTGGGGCCGCGAGATTGGCCTTCCGGATGTGCGTGAGATCGAGCGCGGAAACGTTCAGGTCCTCTTTCCGGTCATGAGCGAAGGTGAGATTGACCATGTCCCGGTAACTGTCATCACTGGCGGGCAGACTAACACTGGGCAATCCGTTGTACATTTAGTATCCAGCAAGCTTGAAATCCCCGCCGACTGGCACCTTTTGGATCGCCTTTGTTTCCACGCGATGGCTGCGAGCATGAACGCGACCGAGGCAAAATGGTGCGGTCGGCCGAAGCGCACAGATCATAGCACCTATCAGTTCTTGACCGTTGCGTCGCTCTTCCTTGACACGAGTTCGACCGATCAGTTTTTCAGCGCGGGAGCGTCCCTGACGGCACTTCACGCCACTATGCCGAGTTTGGTGGAGAACGTCCAGGAAGAAGCGAACTAAAATGCGTTTTCTTCATTCCTGCTATTGGGAAAATCCCCACGACCCGCAGCCTTGGGCCGGCGAACCAAGGACATTCTCATGATAGTACTCAGACGCGCCCGCGTCATACGCGTGACGGTGCCGCAGTGCATGCTCGCAATCATGCTGGTTGGTGTCAGCGCTTGCGATGTTCCGAGCGCCCCGCACACGGGTGCGTCCCCAACGCGCGTCACGCCGCCTCAGGCCGCGACAACGGTCAGCTCGGCGTTCGTGAGCTCGTACGTCGCGCAGCCAGGCACAATGCCGCTTGTCGCGATTTTGGGAACCCAGACGTTGGAATCGCCGACAAAGTTCGCCGTCGTCTTTGTTCATGGCTGGAGCCCAAACGTTACGGACGACCCGCAGACATACATTGACGCGCAGGGAGCAGGCAAACTCCCCGGCGACGCCTATTTCCAGCCACTCGATGGAGCGATTCAAACCGCTTTTAGCCAGACGCCGCTCTATAGCTTTGAATATCAATCGAACATCGAATACGGGCGGTCGGGGGATTCGCTGTTCTATGTATTGGACTCTCTGGTCTCCCGCGGCCATGTCGCCGGTGTAATCATAGTAGCTCACAGCATGGGCGGGTTGATCGCGGATTGGGCGATCGACAGGCTCGCCAAACATGAGTCCCACGCCGTGCGCGCACTCATTTCACTAGGCACGCCACACCGAGGTACGCACGCTGCGCTTCTTCCAACAACTTTCTGGGGGGGTCTGCTTTGCTATGGTGTTGAAGGTAAGCTCGCGGTAACGCCAGGGCTTTGCACCGCCGGTGGTCAGAGCCTGGGCTGGGTATATCCCCTCCGCACGCCAGTACCGATTTACGCGCATGCCGGCAACTTCGACTATCAGAACTATTTTCCCCTGCCCCTCTATGGACTCACTGGAGGCGCGCTATGCTTCATGAATCAGAGCGCGTACCCGGAGGACTGCGTGAACGACGGCATCGTACCCTTGTTTTCGGCGCTCCCGGGCTTCGCTTCGCAGGTGGCTGGTATCGCGTATCCAAGATGGAATCATAGCGATCTCCAGCAGGGATATCACATTACCTATGTTGGCGGCGGCCGTGGTTCACACCAAACTCCGGTCTTTGACTATTCGCTCACCACGAATGTCATCAGCGAACTGACCTCTCTCCTTGTCGTGCCGCAGCGGTTGACTTTCCTCCAGCAGCCTACTTCTGGGATTGCGACTCAGCCCATCGCACCAGCCATTAGCGTCGCCGCAACCGATGGCGTTGGCGCCATCGCCGGGTCGTTCAATGGCTATGTGACTCTGCGCCTGCTCACCGATCCAACGGGGCAGGCGGCGCTCCGGGGCGTGCTTACACAGAGAGCGGTACAGGGAGTCGCCACTTTTCCAGGGATCAACCTATCTCGATCTGGTGCTGGATTTGTGTTGCAAGCCGCGTCCGGAGTCGGGAGCACTGCCAGTAATCCATTCAATCGATTAAACGTGAGGTCGCTCGTCGCGACGTCGGGCGACGGCCAGACGGCGCCTGCTGGAGGGACGCTGCCGCTGCCTGTTGTTGCCACCGTACTCGCTGAGCAGGGGCTTCCAGTCGTGGGGGTGAGCGTAACGTTTGCTATCACGTCTCCTGGCGGCTCCGTGTCAATCGCGTCGGTGCTGACGGATCAAATTGGTCAGGCGTCCACAACATGGACACTCGGGCAACAGGTCGGTCAGCAAAGCCTCGGCGCTACCGTCTCCGGCACTCCGTTGGCGACTGTGACATTTACCGCGTCTGCGACGGGCGCGACTCCTCCTCCACTCCCTTTCCAACAGCAAGGTCAGAAGCTGGTCTCAGCTGCTGGCGCTGGAGGTCAGGGTCGTGCGCTCGCCCTCTCTGCCGATGGCAATACCGCCGTCGTCGGCGGTTATGAAGGCGCACTAGTATGGACCAGGTATGCAGGTCAGTGGGCCCAACAGGGTGGATTGCTATTTGGGTCGGGCGCCGTAGGAAGCGCCTATCAAGGCTACTCCGTCTCCCTTTCTGCCGACGGGAACACGGCATTGATTGGAGGTCCTACTGACAGCTCGACGGCACCAAGCAGTACCGGTGCTGTCTGGGTATGGACCAGAACTGGAGGTTTGTGGACCCAGCAGGGTCCGAAGCTGGTAGGCTCTGGCGCCGTTGGGACTACGGTTCAACAAGGGATTTCGGCCGCAATCTCCGGCGACGGCAACACGGCGATCATTGGCGGTCCGTTTGACAACAATGGAACTGGGGCAGTATGGGTCTGGACTAGAGCTGGAGGCGTCTGGACGCAGCAGGGTTCCAAGCTGGTCGCATCCGGTACGGACGGAGCCTATGTCCAGCAGGGCTACTCGGTTGCCATCTCAAGTGACGGCAATACGGCGATCATTGGCGGGCCTGCCGACCAAAGCGGCGTTGGAGCTGCTTGGGCATGGACGCGTGTCGGAGGAGTCTGGAGCCAGCAAGGACCTAAGCTGGTTGGCCCCGACGCTGTCGGTTCAGCTAGTCAGGGGACCTCCGTCTCGCTATCGGCTGACGGCAATACGGCGATCGTCGGAGGGGACAAAGACAGTAGCCCGGCGTACTCAGGTTGGGGAGTTGGGGCTGCTTGGATTTGGTCGCGTCTTGCCGGAGCTTGGACTCAGCAGGGGCCGAAGTTGGTCGGTGCGCCGGTGGGTGGTGGTTTTCAGGGGCGCTCCGTCTCGATTTCTGCTAATGGCAATTCAGCTGTAGTCGGAGGAGATAACGGAGCCTGGGCTTGGACCAGAGCGGGCGGCGCCTGGACACAACTAGGAGGGATGTTGTTAGGCTCGGGCATGCTCGGCAACGCTCATCAAGGAACTGCCGTCTCGATTTCGGGCGACACTCAAACGGCGATGTTGGGAGGGTCTAACGACAATGGTGGTATCGGAGCCACATGGGTCTTTGTGGCAGGTTCAGGTTCAATAGGTTCGGCTCTGGTAGGTACCGTTCCGAAGCCATGACTGCTCACGAACTTGCAACGTCCGGCATTTCGCAATCAATAGTCTAGAGGGCCCAGCCTGAGGCTAGGCAAGGTCACATCCCATATCGGAAGGATTAGGGCTTCTTAAGTTCGTCCCTCTCGCGCTGAGAATTCTCTAAGAATTCATGTGGTTTATTGCGACGTTTGCGCCCTCGGTATCCTCGGCGCCGCTTCTTGAGTGTTTTCTTAGATTGGACGAATGAGCCGGCGGCATGCAGACTTGGGGGCAACCATCTCCCACTAAGCCATGCCCGCCACGAGCGACATCGTCTCCCATTGGCATCATTCCGTAGAAGGACTGAGCACCTCTTCGCTCGATTTCTACACCGCCCTTGAGCGCGCGCTGAAGAGCAAGGAAGCTCCAGTGCGCACGGAGCGCATTCAACTTGGAGAGGGCGGCGTCCTGTCTGCCAAGCGCACCTATCTGCGTGTTTCCTACGAGCGCCTCGTCTTCGATATCGGTGCGACACCGTTCGGCAAGGATTTCTTCTTCAGCTGGTGGCTCGGCAGACGCACGCCGGACTTCGGCGCCATGGTGGGCTGTGCGGTTCTCATCGCTCTTCCGGTCGTGCTCTTGATATTCATGAAAGTCGCTGGTGCGTTCGTCGGCCTCATTCTCTTTGCCGGCATTCTGGCGGGTGCCTTCCTGTACATGCAGCAGGGAGGCCGAATCGGAGACACCAGCATGGAAGACATCGTGCTCGCGGTGCCCATCCTTGGTCCGCTCTACCTGCGCTTCTTCAAACCGGTGACGTACTACTCAGAGGACACGCGCATCATGTTTGAGGAAACGGTCCATCGCGTAGTCAAGGATGTCGTTGGTGGTATCCTCACGGTGAACAACCTGCGGCCACTCACGCCGGAAGAGGCGCTGCCGAAAGACCACAAGGCAGGACGATAGCCGCCCGAGTCCGGCCACTCCGAATGCAGCAGGACGTCCTGCTTAGCCGTTTCGACGAATGGGAGACGCGCATGCGGGCGTGTCCGCCTTGGCCCGAGCGCGTCGAGCTTGAGCCGCCGTTCGAGCCGCTCGTCGCCGAACGCCGGGTGCGAGTGGGCATTGTGGACGACGCACGGTCTCCCGGCCTTCTTGATCGGCTCTTCGGCAAAAGCTCTGAAAGACCGACGGGCGAGGTAGCTAGCGAAGAGCTCATCGCCTCGCCGCGCGTGAGTCGAGGCCCGATTTCGGAGCTTCAACTCCTCCTGCCGGAAGGGTTCGTGATCAAGACTGGCATGGCCAGCCGCCTACTAGCTTCGCTCCAGAACCTCGAGGACCCGCTCGGTTTTGAGCTTGTGGGGACGTCGGAGCATGTGGTGACCCAGCTCTCGTGCTCCGTAAGCGATCGGCCCACGGTCCAAGCTTCACTCCGTGCCTTCTTCCCAGAGCTGAAGGTGCGTGAGCGAGCAGACTATCTACGCACTGAATGGGAGGGCGAGGAGCGCTACGGCGTCATCCTTGGTTTTGGGCTTCGTGAGCGGGTGTTCAGACAGCTCGCCACCGAAGACAAGCTGGACTTTGACCCCCTCATCGGTGTCATCGGCTGCCTCAACGCGCTTTCCGAGGGCGAGCTTGCTCTTGTTCAGGTTCTATTTCATCCCGCAAGACGGCCGTGGGGACGTGAACTCGAGGACTTCGCCTCGAAGATCGACGATGTCGATCACGTCCTTCCACAGGTTCGAGAGAAGTTCTCCGATCCCATGTACGCTGCGGCGATCCGCGTGGCTGCGCTCGGGCGACGCGAGGAGGAAGCTGTCAGCCGTGCAAACAGTCTAGCGGCCGCTATTCACGCAGCCACTCGCTCGAAGTACAACGAGCTCGAATTGCTATCACCGGCCGATCACTCCTTTGAGGTGGAAGCAGAAGATATTCTCACTAGGGAGGCGCATCGGAGCGGCATGCTCCTCTCTCTTCGTGAACTGCTCACCCTTGTCCATCCGCCGTCTGCTGCGGTCCGTTCCGAACGCTTGACTCGGCAGCGTGGACGAACGAAGGCAGCTCCTCTTGGGACGGTCGGGCATGAACTCGTGCTGGGCGTCAACGAGCACGATGGCGAGGAGCGAGTGGTCTCACTCTCCGTCTCTGAGCGCCTCCGCCACACCTACGTGATCGGCGCGTCTGGCACGGGCAAGAGTACGCTCCTCCTCTCGATGGCCATCCAGGACATCGAAGCCGGGAACGGCTTCGCAGTCCTCGATCCGCACGGAGATCTCGTCGATGACATCCTCGCGCGTATTCCTCCGGAGCGTGTCCGCGATGTGATCCTCTTTGATCCGGCCGATGAAGCGTTTCCGATAGGATTCAACATCCTTTCCGCGCATTCGGAGCTTGAGAAGACGCTTCTGTCCTCAGACCTCGTGGCCGTCTTTCGCCGTCTCTCGACGACCTTCGGCGATCAGATGGTGACGGTCCTCGGGAATGCAATCCTCGCGTTCCTCGAATCGACTGAAGGCGGGACCCTGCTTGATCTGCGGAATTTCTTCGTGGACCGGGCCTTCCGCGCTCGTTTCCTCGAGACCGTTCAAGATCCAGAGGTGATTCACTACTGGGAGCAGGAGTTTCCGCTTCTCAAAGGCTCCCCGCAGGCGCCTCTCCTTACTCGCCTCAACACTTTCCTGCGGCCGAAGCTCATTCGGCACATGGTAGTGCAGCGAGAGGATCGGTTGAACCTCCGCACCATCATGGACGGCAAGAAGATCCTCCTTGCTAGACTCTCTCACGGAGCGATCGGTGAGGAGAACGCGCACCTCCTTGGCTCACTCCTCGTGGCGAAGATCGCGCAGGCAGCCATGAGCCGGCAGGATGAAGATGCGGCCAGGCGCGTGCCGTTCTTTCTCTATATCGACGAATTCCACCACTTCGTCACACCCTCCATCTCCTCCATTCTCTCGGGCGCGCGAAAGTACGGACTCGGTCTCGTCTTGGCTCATCAGGAGATGAGACAGCTCAAAGCGAGAAGCGAAGAGGTCATGAGCGCTGTCCTCGGGAACGCGTTCACCCGCATCGCCTTCCGGTTGGGAGACCAGGACGCTCGCACGCTTGCTGATGGACTCTCCTTCTTCGAGGCGAGTGATCTCCAGAACCTCGGCATCGGAGAGGCCATCGCACGCATCGAACGACCGGACTTCGATTTTAATCTGCGTACCCGCCCTGTTCACGCCATGAGCGACAGGTTCGCCTCGGCGCGCCGCGAGACCGTGCTTGATGCCTCGCGGGCGGCCTATGGAACGCCGAAGGCGGAGGTGGAGACCAGGCTGCAATCGGCTCGAGAAGGATCGACGCAACGCAGCCAGAGCTCACCAAGCCCCACTGTGCCATCCACCTCCATTGTGGCCGACGCCACGCCGGTGAAGCGACAGACCAAAGCGCCGCTTCCAGGCAGGGGCGGTCCGCAGCACAAGTACATGCAATCTCTGGTGAAGAAGCTCGCCGAGGATCGAGGCTTCGGGGTCTCGCTCGAGAAGACGGTCCTCGATGGCCACGGATACGTGGATGTCGCGCTTGAGCGAGAGGGGATGTCCGTCGCCTGCGAAATCTCCGTGACGACTCGCGTGGCTCACGAAATCGGGAACCTCTCTAAGTGCCTTGCCGCCGGTTTCAACTATGCCGTCCTCATCTCGACGGATGAACGTGCGCTCGCCGCGGCCTCTGGTGGATTCGCCCCACCGGATGAGCGCATCCGTCTCCTGACGCCCGACGCCCTCATCGCCTTCCTCGACGAACTATCAGGGCACGTCCCGAAGGCAGCGCCTCCAAGAAAGCAGGGCAATCAGGGCAAGCTCGCTTTCGAGAGACCCGCGGATGGCGAGCAGTCGAAACGTCTCCTCGGCACAGCGGAAGCGGCGGATTATATCGGCCTAGCCGTTCAGACGCTCGCCAAGATGCGAGTCTCCGGAGAATCGCCGCCCTTCTACAAACTCGGCCGCCAAGTCCTCTACGACCGTTCTGACTTGGACGAATGGGTTTCCGCGCGTAAGCGGCGCTCGACTTCGGACAGCGGTCGTTCGTAATAGGCGCGCACCAGAGTCGCTTGCGCCGTGACATCACGCTCCCTCCACACAGGAGTATGAAAGAATGCGCCCTTGGATTTTCGGGCTCGTGGCCTCCTTCGCGATTGCGGGCTGCTCACGAGGAACGGGGTCTGAATATTATCCGCCGCTCAAGTCCGGCTCTCAACTGAGATACGTCGGGCAGTATACCGGTACGTTTGGAGCTGTTCAGCGCACTGAGATGGTGACACGAGTCGAGGACGAAGAGCGCATCAATGACCACGCCTACTGGAGGGTTGTCACGGTCGTCACTGGCATGCCAGATATGACACCGCAGGTCACCTACGCGCGCTTTGACTCGGCCGGCATGCACTTGATAGATGGCGCCCACCGTGCATTCGGCGAATACCTCGACGTTCCGTTTCCTGTCGCCGTCGGCACGAGCTGGATAGTCTCGCGCGACCGGGACACAACGCTATTCTCAGCGGTGGGAATCGAATCAGTGGAGACGCTCGCGAAGAGGTTCGACGACTGCCTGAAGATTCACTTCACGAGCTGGGGACAGAGCGGAGCAATCAACGGGGATAGCTATCGTGCCCGCGGCATCGGCGAGGTGAAGGTCGCGATGCACATTGGAAACATTCCGTTTGAGTACACGCTCGCATCCGAAAAGTAGGTGCACACATCCGCCCGCGTGCCTACACGGAGCTTACATTCAAGGACATACTGCCTCGGATCGTTCCGATGCGACTCTTCGTGTCCTGTTGACACTCTTGGCCTTACGACACTGAGATGGCTACGTATCGCCGGCATAAATCAACGCCGATCCACGCAGACGTCTTCCGGGTGGGGGCCCGCCTACTAGGGGAGAAAGGACTGACGTTGGCGTCCGCAGCGCCAGCGGATCTGGCTGTGCAGATAGCGGCAGTGTTCGCCGCCGCGCGCAGCCCCATTCGACTGCACGGTACACGCGCGGAAGAGATGTTCGCATACGCGATGGCTGCCGTCGGGAGCGTTAGGGCAATCAAACGTGAAGAGACAGATGACCTCGTCGTGGCCATACCGGACGCGCTCGTGGTGCCGGACTTCCGTGTGGTGCTTCAGGATGGCGCGGATATCCTCGTAGAGGTCAAGAACTTTCACGACAAGGATCCTTCGGCCGCGCCTCGGCTTACGTCCGACTACCTGCGCAAACTTAGCGCCTACGGGGCACTGTTCTCCCGGCCGGTCTACTTGGCAGTGTATTGGTCCGTGTGGCGGCGATGGACGCTGCACAACGTCAACGACTTGGCAGGAGAGCTGTCGTCGGGACTGAAATTGTCGTTTCCTGAGGCATATCGACGCTCGGAAATGCGACTGCTTGGTGACGCGCTATTGGGAACGCAATACCCTCTCGTCCTCCGTTTCGGAGTGACGTCAGAGATGAAGGAGCGTCGTGGCGTGAGATCCAAGCACCTCGTTCGGATCGAAAGCGTGGAAATGAGCGTTGCTGGCAAGCCGATCAGGAACAAGCGCGATCAGAACATTGCGTTCGGGCTCATGCTGCAGGGAGGTTGGGAGGAGGCCGAACGCGTTGAGATGGACGGCGACCGAATCGTCGCTATCGAATATTCGTACGCGCCGGAGACAGTGCAGCCAGACGTGGGCTTCGCCCCTGTCACCGCCTTGAGCACTTTGGCCAGTTCTCAGTTCAGCGATCTCACGGTGAACAGTGGCGCCGTTGAACAATTGCGGCCGCAAGGCCTGCCTTCACCGCCGTATCCTCGCGTTGGTGAGAAGTATTACGGTGTTGACCTACCATTATGGATTCTCGTACTTCAGCCCGAAAGGCGCAGACCACACAGTGCACGTAAGCGCGGCGCTACACGTAAGACGGCCAAGCGCAACCGTTGACATCCCTCAAACGCGGAAAATCTTGTTGTACCCGAGGGTGCCGAGTGCCGTAGTGCGGGCGTCGATTTCCTTCGTACCCCATTTCGTCGCGAGGCGCAGCGTGTCATCCAGCGGGACGCCCGCTTTCACATAGGCCTTTTGCTTCGGGAGGAAAGGCTTGTTGCCAACATCATCGTTGGTCGGATGGTCAAGCAACAGCAGGTTCCCCAAGCGCCCAACGCCAGGCTCCACCGAAGTACCCGCCGGAGGCTTCTCCGGGGATACGTGCTCGATTGTCATCTTCGTATAGTCCACAGGAGCTCCGGAACGCAAATGCTCGTCGATGCGCTGCAGGAGGTACTGCACGAGTGCCTTCTGCTTGGTATTTGTCGACAGGAACTCAAGTTGTTCGATGCCCGCCTGGAATTCCGCTTCGCTCGGGACGCGCGCCTTTAGCTTGGCCCGGAAGGATTTCAGCGCGTCGGCACGCTTCTGGCTGCTCAACACGCCTGTCAATTCTTGAGCCGCTGCGGCATACATCTTGGCCGTTCCACCGCCAGTCCGCTGCGCAGTCAACGCGGTGAACTGCACATGGAAGTTCTCCATGCTGCGTAGGCAGGCTTGCGTCTGGCTCAGACTGATCTGGCCGCCGCGATAGACTCGCAACAGTGCGAGTATCATCGGTAGTGGTTGACCGACGCGGAACAATGCGAGGGCCTTCAGCGACGCAAATAGCGTCGCTTCCTGCCTTGACCATTTGCCGCTAGTCGGCTCCAGTATCATGCGGTACAACTCAGAATCTGAACTGAGGCCCGCGAGGTACTCGTCGGCGTTCGTCTTCTTGACTGAGTTCCGTATGGTGCGAAAAAGCTTCTCTCTTCCCGCGTAGGCGTTACGCGAAATCCACGAGTGATAGATGAAGCTGTTGATGTCGATGTCGGCGGCTGATTCGTCGAACCGTTCCAAGAGCTTGTTCCACTTATCTCGTGTCGCATCGACTCCCTTGTTCATCGGCTTTAACAATCGTGTCAACAGGTTTGTCACCAGGTCAGCGATGCCCAGGTCCTTGCCTCGCGTATTCAAGGTTTCGAAGATGACGTATGCTTCATCTTCGGATTGCAGCTCGATGGCTATCAGATGCAGTCGCAAGACGTTAGCGCGCAAACCAAGGAGTTTTGCGCGAAACGCGTCGGGGACATCCGCTTTCTTGTCGAAGATCGGGGGTGGCATGGGTCAGCGGGTCATCGGGTGAGCAGTGTGCGCGGCTTGTCGCGATGAATGATGGTAGCGGGTCGCGTGCGCTGCACAGGGGTTGCGGGCACGAGCACACACGCCGGCGTGTGGGTACTCGTTACGTCGCGCCACGCCCACTTCCCCGCAGAGAGCGCACGACACCATCCAATGGCGACTGAGTCTGCGCGAGCTCTATTCCTCCAATAACGCAAATCAACAGCACCGTCAATAGCGAAAGCCGGCAACCCCGATGCGTTGTCGGCTTTCCTTTGGCTCACTGCATTCTTGATGTCTACGACATCGACAGATTAACAGCAGCTAGACAATGCTTTGTCGCTCTTCCATCCTCCAATGATCGGAGCGTGCCTAATCTGGCTTGCGTTGGCCGCAAGATCGACATGGCATAACCGTCATCACCCGAAGATCGATAGGGGCGGGAAACCTCACCCGTATTCACGATCAGATAACATCATACGCCACAGCAAAGAGATGGCGCTCATCCCGATTCCCAAGAGAAGCCACAATTGCCAACGACCGCCTGCTCCGGCAAGGAAAGAAAGCCCCGTCGCTGACAAAGACACGCTGGCAATCTGGTAGAGCTGGCGCCCTTTCGTCATTTCCTATATGCGAGGTAGGCGGAAAGACCGCCAGCCAACGCGCCGACAGCACAATAGCCCATGGTTACGGCCCCCGCATTTCCCAGAGCGGTTACCGGTCCTCCAGCCCCGAAGCCGAAAATAGCGGCATCCCTTATGTTGCTGAGGTTACTAAGTACCATCGAAGCACATCCCGCATACGCCGCCGCCCTTATGTCGGCAACATGTGCGCTCGCTTGAAGCACGAATATTGACATGAGGTTCTTACCGTCCGACGCGATCCATCCATCTATGGTTGTGTAGGCGTCGTCTATCGCAGGCCCGATCTGCCCCAGTGCCCAGTCGGCAGTTATGTTCGCGTCCGCCCAATCAGATGCCTCGTCCATTCCGCGAACACTTGCCCTGGAAGTGCCGGGCGCAACTCGAAAGAGACTCATTGCGGGCTTTGCACCGCATTCGGATGTAACAGACAATAACTGGCGCACGAAAGCCTCGCGCGCATCAGGGCTCATCTTCGTCCCTCGAAGGTCAACTTGCGGAAGATGGTGCTCGAATAGCGCTCGCAGACCCGCGCAAAACGTAGCGGGGCTGGTGCCAACCGATGAGGAACCAAACCACTTCTCACGGTTCAACGTTGCATCCTGATGCATGTTCTCGAACGCATCACGGTATGCTGCGAATGAAGATGGAAAAGCGGGCGCCGAAGAGTGTGAAGCAGAACCCGGAGCCAGGACTGTACTTCGAGTCGACACAGATGGAGCCTGTGAGCGAGACGCGGCGACGATTCGCCGCGACGTGTTCTCAGTCGGAGAACCATCGAGCGAACACGCGATTGCGAAAGCGGTAATCGCCACGCCCAGGATCACCATCGCGCCAGCATGATACCGGTTCACCTTACTCATTGTCTCGTCTCCGTGAGAGGATATTCGCATCTTGCTGTCGCTTGCCTGCCGCGGATTCGTATCGGCAGTCCAGAAAGACCATAAACGCCCCGGCTGCACCTAGTAGCGGCGCATATAAGGTGCTGAATGGCACAATTTGCCCGTATTGAGAGATAGCCTCGAGGTTGAGCCTCGCATGTATTGCGGCTGCGAAAGCGATTCCGGCATTGCGAGCCACCAGCGTGTACAGGATACCTGCAGCGAACAGGCGCGCGAGTTCACGTTGGTCGATGGGACCCCGCTCAGCTCCCAGCAATTGGCTATGAGCAAACGCGAACATCAATTGAGCACAGACAATCGCAATGAACTTTGCATAGGCGTCAGCTATGCCAAGCTTCTGAAGCCCACCGGACGCGCGCAGCGGAAGTGCACGCCGAAACACAAACTCCTCGGCCAACGCGGCCAGCCCAATAGACGCCAGCAACAGCGCAGTTGAATCAGTAAGAGGCGAGACTGCTAGCGGCATCAACGCGACAAGGGCAAGAAACAACGTCGCCGCCAAGACAATGTTGCGAAGCCCGCTGGTAATAATCTCGCTAAGAGGGGTAGCGGCGGGACCCGTCGTAGGCCAAAGCAACAAGACGTTCAGACCCGCGAACGCACACGGTGCTAACAGCACCGCCGCAGGAATGGTGCGAGAATCCACCGTCCCAGCAATTGCGCGAGCAAGGGGGACGCTCGATACTACAAGAGCGAACGGGAGTACGGCTTCGGCGCTACCACTAAATGTGCGACCGCGGTTCACCTCCGCCGCAGTTTGGCGAGAGTTGTTGATGCGAGCCAGAATGACAGCACAATGACGATCACGCGTGCAACGAGCGGTGTAAACTCATCTGTTGCGCGCGAACGAAATAGCACTACGAGCAGAGCTACACCGGGAATTACCAGCTGACTAATGCCACCAGCCTTCGGATGCCCATCGCGTGTTGTTTGGTTCCACGCGAAAAATGTAGAGAGCGCAACCGATGCGGCTGTCAGCTCCAACAGGCGCATTGCAGAAAAGAGAGATCCGCCGACATTCTCGCCAGCGGAGCGACTCGCTCTTGTGATTGTGTCCGCGGCTGCCAAGCCCATCGCAAGCAGCACCCCGAGCATGCACCCCACCAAGACGATCCACTTAACATCCGATGCGTTAAGTCGAATGCCCAGCGTAATCTTCGGACGCGGCGTCGAGGTGCTCTCAGCACTTTGGTTGCGTTGCATCAGATCCTCTAGCTAGCTAGTGCGGTGGGCTAACGCGGTCACGTCATCGGGCGCCTACGTGTGCGCAACATTGGCCCACTCCACTTCATTGCGCAAGGGGTGTGTCCGAAGGCTAGTTGAAATTCAGGTGATGCCGCGTACTAGTTGACTGCTGTAACACCTGAACGTTAAGCGACGCGGATGCGGTGCGTCGGATCCGTGACCTCCATCTTCTTGTCTGGCAAAACGGCCGGATCGCTCTCCACAGCTGTGACGACCGCGTTTACTTGCTTCGTGAGGTACCTGAACGCTGTTTGAAGGGCCTCCTCTTCGCGACCGGCGTTGGCGGCGAGCTGAGCGGGTCCATGCTTTTGAATGTGTTCGTGGAAATAGGGATAGGAGGTCTCGGTAATAAGCACGAACCGCTTATCGCTGTTGACGTCCGACCGCTCGACCAAAAGTTGTGTGCCTGTTGCCATTGGGCTGTCGCCAATGGCATCGAAGGCGTTTCGGATAGCAGCAAGCAGGATTGTGGCCATTGTAAGCCGCTGCTGGCCGTCCACGACCATCATGAAATCCGACGCCGCGGTCTCGCGATAGAGGACAAAGGAACCGATGAAGTAATCCGGGTCCGTATTCGCGATTGCATCGCTCCAAAAAAACGTCGACGTTCTCCTGATCCCACGAGTAAGGTCGCTGGAAACGCGGGATCTTGTAGAATCCTCCTTCCAGAAGAGCCTGGAGCGTCTTGTCTGATGGCTTGATAAGCATGCGTGTCTTCTGGCGTCGTCGACGGGAAAGGACAATCTGCAGTAGCATCGTTCTCTAGTCGAGCTCTTCAGACCACCGGCGATTCCTTCTCATTAGAAGACCGCGATCCACGCGCGCCCTAGACGCACTCGCGAGACGGCTGCCCGGGGCGAAAGCGGAGGTGTCGGCTGGCGAATGATCGCTAAGCCATACAAGCTCACTACCTGCGAGTAATGTTCACTTTCGCGGTGCTTACTCGGTGCTTATTTGAACGACAAACCGCCTCGGACACACTCCGAGGCGGTTCTCATATCGCATTGGTATTGTTTGACTTATCTCATCGGGACGGCGGGATTTGAACCCGCGACCCCCTGAACCCCATTCAGGTGCGCTACCGGGCTGCGCTACGTCCCGCCCGCGGCTCCAAACCCCTGAGAGCGGACAGAGTCAGGAGTATAGCCCCCAACCATCCCCCCAACAACCCGCTCCGCTGGCAACCAATCGCTCGTGAGGCGCGACGAGCAATAACGGATCCGCGGTGGCAGTTGCGGAGGTCACGCGTCGAGCCGACGGCTTCCGCTGGGCTCGTGTCTCACCACCACGAACCGTCTGACAATCCGGGAACGAGAGGCCCGTCCTCGCCCAGGAGCTCGGCATGGTAAGCACCCCCGTCAGGATAGTGGCCGCCGCATTCATGCTGATCGCCGTCGACGCATTTTCGGCGTGTGTCCCATACACGCCGCCGGCACCCGCGCCGTGCGCGGCTAGGGATCGGGTCGACGTCGGGTATGGCACCCAGTCGCGGGCGACGATCACCGGTGCCGTCGCGTCGATGAGCCGCGAGCAAATCGAAGCGAGGCACGCGCACACGACCCTCGAGCTCCTCGAGGATCTCGCTGGAGTCCGCGTCCTCCGCAGCGGCGGTGATCTGTCGGCGCGCGTTCGTGGCGCCCGCAGTGAACCTTTGTTCGTCGTCGATGGCACGCCACTCGTCGCTCCTGCGGCGAGCGACGTCCTCAGTCTCCCCGCGGCGAACATCGAACGCATCGCCGTGCTCGAGGACGCCGGCGCAGTTGCCAGCTATGGGGCGCGCGGCAGCAACGGTGTCATTTTCATCACGACGAGGCGCTGGCGACGGTGCTAGAAGACCACGGTTGAAGGGATGCGCCGCCACGCCTTGCCGACTGTCTGGCCTCTCTATTATGATGGTGCCGCCATATAAGATGGTGGCTGCCACAGTGCACGCCCGACAACACCTCCATCACGACGCAGTAGTGGGTGTCATGGCGTGCGTACCGGGAGTTCTTGCCTCCCACTCGCAAGGAGAGCACTAGATGCATCCTCGCCCTAACGCCGCGCGAATTGCCGGCGCCCTTGTCGCACTGCTCCTCATCGCGGCCTGTACCGACCGCGGAACCAGCCCGCTCGCACCAAGCGATCAACCCGCCGCATCCCAGGGCGTCGCGGAGCAGCAGGAAGTCCTGGACCACGCTGTCATCCACCGCACCGTCGAAGGACAGAAGCAGGCGCGCGCCAGCGGACTCGCGAGCACCGCCAGTGACCTCTTCTACCACGGCGGAGTAGGCGGCATCGGCGTCGAGACCGCCCCGCGGGTGTACCTCGTGCTCTGGGGATCGCAGTGGACCAACAACGATCCGTCCGGCGAGGCCGCAATTGTTCAGAGCTTCCTTGGCGGCGTGGGTGGAAGCGGTTGGCTCAACAGCGTGACCCAGTACTGTCAGGGTGTCGCAACCAACACCTTCTACTGCAACGGCGCGGGCACCGCGGCCGGCAATCCGTCGGGGATTCTCGTCAGCGTGTGGTTCGACAACACGGTCAAGGCGTCATCAAGACCTCGCCAGTCGCAGCTCGCCGCCGAAGCGGTGCGCGCTGCCGGCCATTTCGGCAACACCTCGGCGTCGAGCAACGCGAGCGCGCAGTACGTCATCGCCACGGCCCACGGCAACAACTCGTCGGGCTTCGGCACGCAATACTGCGCCTATCACAGCTCCACGTCGTCGACGTATGGCAACGTGGCCTACACCAACCTGCCATACATCACCGACGCCGGCGCGAGCTGCGGCGCGAACTTCAACGGGTTGGGCCCGAACGCCGGTATCACCATCGTCGGGGGCCACGAGCTGGCCGAGACGATCTCGGACCAGTTCCCCAACGGGGGCTGGCTCGACAGCGGTGGCGCAGAGAACGGGGACAAATGCGCCTGGATCTCGTCCGGCCAGGGTGCCTCGGCCAATGTGGCCTTCAGTACCGGCACCTACCCGGTGCAGTCGCTGTGGAGCAACGCGTTCAACAGCGGCGCGGGCGGCTGCGTCTTGTCGTATCCGTAGTACGTTCTGTGTAAGTAGCGCCCCGTAAGGGGGTGGGCGAACGAACAAACGCGGGATCACGCCGAGCGGTGTGGTCCCGCGTTTGGTTTTCTGCCTCATCGCGCACACTGAAGCGCCGCTGCCTCACGCCACAGGCGCCGCGTCTGCTCCAGTACTCGTCTGCTGCGCCGCTTCGACCGCGGAATTGATGATCCGAAGCAGAGCGGTTTCGGTCACGGGCTTCTCGATCAGTGCCGACACGTGCGTCGGCACGCTGATGGCACCGGATCCCGACATCAGAATCACAGGCAGATTGGGCCGGAGCGCAAACACCTCCTTCGCGAGCTCGTCACCTTGCAATCCGGGCATGTGAAAATCGCTGAGCATGATATCCACGAGGTCGGGCGCGACGCGAAGATTATGCAGCGCCTTGATAGGATCCGTGAAGGCCGACACCGTGCATCCGGCCGACGTCAGGATCATGTCGAGCACCCCGCACAGCGTCGGATCATCTTCGACGAGGAGCACGTGCGTCCTTCGCTGAGCGCGGGGCTCTGTCTCAATTGTCACGTGCGAAAAAAGAGCTGCAGTGCTGGAAGGCGCAACCGGCCGCTGCCGTAAGCCTACTCCATCACCATCCCCGCCATGCTGCCCCCACCGGCTGGCCGCACCCTGACGAACACCATCAGCCCCAACGGCGTCCGCGATCCATAGACAGCTTCGAGTGAAGTCGGCACCACATTCACCGTCCCCATCCCGCCCGCCCCGAGCACCATGCCGCCGAACTTCGCAACCTCGCGGACGTAGCCGAGCGACACTGCGCCGACGTTGAACCGCCGCGTTGCCGAGAACTCGACTGGCGGAAGCACCAGCTCCTCCGCGCTCTTCTGCACCCACTCCGCGCGGCCGAACACGATGTTCCCGCCCTCGAACGCCGCCTCACTCTCGGCGAGGAGACTGTTGGTCGTCGAGCCACCGTGCGTATTGGCGCCCCACACGAGCGCAGTAGACCAGCTCCCATCCTCCCCGATCTTCACTCCGTGCAGCACCGAAGCCGTCGCGCGATGCACCGATTCGGTAGGGTTCAAGCCCTCTGGACTCTTCAACCACCCATATCCGGCCGTGAGACTCCAGTGATCGTCCGGATTGACCGTTAACCGGCCGGAATACGAATCGAGCCGCACCGGATCGATGTCCCACCGATGCTCATCAGGCTCTCGGCCATTGAAGACCGACCCCTCGAGCTTCCACTGCTTGCCGAACACACCCGCAGTGATGACACCAAACGCAATGTGCGTGGCGTCCTGCCAATGATGTCCCAACGGAGCCGTGGGGACATCCATCGCCGATGGACGATGCATGAAGGCGACGGGACCGAGAGCGGGCTCGCCAGCCGGAGCAGCATACAGTTCCATCCCCAACGATCGACCAAGAGCTCGCTCATACATCACCGCCAGCTCCATGAGAAAATCATGAGGATGCTGACGGTCGTGGAGCGGCTGTCCGGCGTGGCTCTCTCCCGTCTGGAGTAACAGGGGATATCCACCCGCCCCGATCGTCGCAGGCTCGAGGCTCAACATCGCGCGGCCCTGAAATCGTCCGCCGGCCACGGTTCGCGAGGCCATGAGCATGCCCCAGTTGAGAATGCCGAGCTGCGATGCGCCGCGAGAGCCACCCTGAACGTCGCCTTCCAGAAAGGCGAACCCGTGAAGCATGACGTCCCAGTCACCCATCATGAGATGACGCGAAGGGAGTATCACGGCATCGGGCGTCCAGGTTGTTCCCGAGCCCATGCGATCCATCGAGACGCCGAGTGGATCGATCATCTGCATCTTCTTGTTGGTGTCTCCGCCCATCTGCATGTGTTCGTGCTGCGCTCGCAACGGAGTCGCGCGAGTACTCAGCGCCCCAAGAGCCAACACAGCAAGCATGCCGGTGCGCGTCGCTAAAATATGGAACATCTCGAATCCCTTGAATGAGCCACGACGCTCGGCGCCAATCACGGCGCTCGAACGTCACCGAGGCCGCCGGCGCAATGCGCGCTGGCGACGGTGATCTCCGGTGTTGTGGTGGCTCAGGCTCGAGGAGGCGGTGTCTCGGGCGCGGTGCTGCGCGGCAGAACCGCGGTATCGGTGCCAGGCGGAATCACACGCGTGGCATGCTCGGCCTCTGAAAACATCATCGTGGCGCTCACGTCGACGGCCGGCGCACACGAGGCCTGACCGGTGCAGCAGTCAGGCGACACGGGATTGTCGCAGTCGCCCCGCTGTTCGCTGTGCGACCCCTGAGGGTGCCCATGCGATTCGTGCGACGCATGCGCCGTTGCCGCATGCGAGCCTCCGTGCCGCGCACACACGAGATCGCTGCCCACGAAGTTCAAGTGGAACAGCAACAGGATCGACAGAAGAGACGCGATGCGATGCACGCCGCTCAATCTAGTCACTGATGCGAAAGCGCGATGACCTGCGCGTACCGCGTGATGGTCCCGGTCTCGAACGCCTTGAGGATCTCGCTGACGGAGCTCAGCAATTGCGCCGAGAAGCCGCTCTGCTGCCGGAGGGAGACGTCGGTCATGCCGAACATGCGCATGGACGCCGAGCGCACGAAAGTGCTGCTGGAATCGAGCGGCAGGGTGCTCACGTTGGCGTAGAACTTGGCGGCATCGCCGGGCTGCATGAAGAGATACTGCTCCACGTTGGATACATAGAACGTGGTGACGGCTGCGCCGCGCTCACGCACCCACTGCCCTGCGGATTTCAGCGTCTTGTCGCCGGCAAAGTTGCCGGTCAGCGGGACGATGAGATTCCGCTCCTCCATCTCCTTGAGCGCGCGGTAGTTGTTCTCGCTCGCGAGATACCCGCGATTCACACCGGCGCTGTCGGTCTCGGTCATGAGTCCAAGAAAGCTCGGCATGTTGCCGAACCCGCGCCCGCCCATGCCGCCTCCAGAACCAGCACCGCGATAACCGGCGAAGGGATTCCTGCACTGGGACGCATAGTTGTACGTGAGCGCGGGGCCCTGAGTGACAAACGCACCGTACACGCAATCGAGCGAGGTCTTCTCGGAATCGCTCAGCGCAAAGCCGTGATGAACGGTCAGCCATTCCTTTACTGCGGATAGATTGGCGCGAAAGACGGCGCTGTCGGCGGGTGAGTTGGCGAGTGCGTCGAACAGCAGATGCACCGGCGCATCCGTCGACACACCGCGCAATGGTCGCCGCGCAAACAGCATCGACAAGAATTCCGCCCTGGTGTCCGACATCTCGATGAGGGCCTTGTACAGCAGATGCTGCACGGCGTTCTGGTGCCGGATGTCGACGATGAAGGCAATCGACGGCTTCACGTTCACGATGTACGCGAAGTTCTGGTCGGGTGCGACGCCGAGGTACACGCCGCCGGGCCCGACGGTGCGCACGAGCTCGGGGATGACCCACTGAAACGAGGTCTCGTTCGACACGAAGTTCTCCGACCGGAACACACCCCACGGTTCCGAGAATTCGTTCATCAACTTCCAGAACGTGGCATCACTGAGCCGATCGGGCAGCGACTGCGCCCGCACACTCGGCGCATACAGCAGCGCGGCGATCGCGAGCGCCCGAGCGGCACGACGAAGCCCGAACACACTCATCGCACGCTGCGCAGCCACTCGCCCGGCGTCGCAGTCTTCCCCACGAAGAACTCGCCGAACTCGGCGTATTCGGCGCTGACCTCATCGAAGCGCATGTCGGTGACGAGCTTCTTGAACATGAGTGGATCACCCGCGAACAGCGTGACACCCCACTCCCACACGTCGAACCCGATGGCGCCAGTGATGACCTGCACCACTTTGCCGGCATAGCCGCGCCCCGTGGCGCCATGCGCGCTCATGAGACGGCTGCGCTCCTCGAGAGACAGCGCATACCAGTTCTGACCGGCGTTGCGCCGCTTGGACATGGGATAGAAGCACACATACGGCATGTCGGGCGGCTGCTGGGGAAAGAGACGCCGCTTCACGTGCGCGCTATCACGCTCCTGTGCGACGCGCTCGTCCATCGCGGCGCGATAGGCTTCGTCCCCTACCGCACCTCCGCGTGTTTCTGCGGCGGCCGCCAACTGCGCGCTGGCGTGATACAGCCCGGCCTCGGTGACGCTGAGAAAGGTGTAGGCCTTTCGCGCGATATTGAACGGCATCGCGGCATTCACCAGGCGTTGCGCTTCGCCAATGTCGTCGAGCGTGGGACGGAAATGCACGAGCATCACGTCGGCGCTCGAGCCGATCAGCGGCACGACGGCAGTCCACCCGCCACTCGACGGAGCAGCGAGCTCGGTGAGCAGACGCTCGGCACTGTCGAGGACATCGATGCCGGGCGCCTTGAGCATGGCACCCAGGGCAGGTCCGTCCCATGCGAACACCTGGTGCAGCGCGTACCACCCTTCGGTCGTTTCCGGTGGGTGCGCGCGAGGCCGATCAGTCGTCATTCGGTCAGTTGGTGGAGGCTATGGCTGGAAAGTGATCGACCACGCCCCCCACGACCAGTGCGTCAGGAATTCGGGTCCCCGAGAGGCGTGTCCGGAAACTGCCGTCGGGCGGGGAGTGCCTGCTCGCAGTACTCCTCGAGGCGCGCGTTTCCACAGCGCTGCCAGTCCGAGGGAATGGGAGCGAGGCGCCGCTTCTCGTGATCGGCCTCGAAGCAGAGCCACCCCGTGTTGAGCCTCGCACTCAGCACCTGTCTGTGGCCCGTAGCCACGCGGCGGTCCTCACGCGTGCGTCGATCCACTGGCACAGGGGTCGGAACGCGCGCGCGGCGCTCACACATCCTCCGCTCACCGAGCCGCGGAACGACGTCGAACGTCTGCCACTCCGTTCCGTGCGAATCCCTGAAAATCCTGTAGCCCATTTCTCTGCTCCTCGTTCATCAGTGAGTCGCCGGCAGACGGCGCCGCCGAGTTCGCTCCGAGCGATGGCACATCACTGTTTTGCACGGTCGGTGCCAATGTGGAAACAATTTCGGCACGGCGAGTGCATGAGCGGCTCGAATTCACCGTCCTCATCAACGGAATCCGCCATCGTGCGCTTCACTCGCGTCGTGCTCGCTTGCTTTGCTCTGCTCTGCTCTCGGCTGAATGCACAGAGTGCGGACACCTCACGCTCCAGGACGTTCCTCAATCGAGGCGACCTCGGCTGGGCCGCTGCCGCCACGGGGACGACCGTTCTGATCTCCGCGTTCGACAAGAGCATCGCTCGCGCGTCGCAGGAAAGCCGCTTTCAGGACTCGTCGCTACACCGGTTTGCGCTGAACGTGAGTCACGTGAACGAGACGACGCTCACCATCGCGGGCATTGCGACGTACGGCATCGGCCGCCTGACTCACTCCGAGCTCATCACCGACGTCGCGCTGCACGCCACGGAATCGGTGGTCCTCAGCAGCATCGCTGCCCAGCTCATTCGCGGCCCGCTCGGACGCACGCGTCCGTACGTCAGCCACGACAGCGACCAGTACCTCTTCCGGCCGTTCAAGGGCTTCTTCGGCAAGTCGAGCTTCGACAATCGCGCATTTCCATCCATTCACACGTCATCCAGCATGGCGGTCGCGACGGTGATCACGATGGAAACCAATCGTCGCGCACCGGGCGCGACCTGGATCGTGGCACCCGTGCTCTACACGGCGGCGCTGCTCCCGGGTGTGGCCCGCATCCAACTCGACCAGCACTGGGCCAGCGACATCGTTTCCGGCGCGTTCATGGGTGTGTTCGCCGCTTACAAGGTCGTCTCCTACAGCCACGATCATCCGGACAATCGCTTCGACCGCATGTTCCTCAGAGCGTCGGTAATGCCGGGTCCGAACGGCGGCGTGCTCGTCGGATTCAGTCCGGGATTCTGATTTTCGTCGCGCGGTCGCATGCGCGCACGGAAGATGCCTCTCACAGGAGTCTCACCCACGCTCAGGGGACACTCATGCCTCGCACGCTGCGAACGACGTCACGCACCAAGTCCAACGGTTCGGGGAACGGGACGGGCGACAAGGCGCGCCCGATCACCAGACAGCGCGGAGCCGAGGTGCAGCACTTCGGCACGGTCACGAGGATTCCGAACGGTCTCAGTGAAGAGGTCTGCCGTGCGAGCGCCGCCGCGCTGAACCAGGTGCTCGCGGACACGATGACGATTCGCGATCTCTACAAGAAGCACCACTGGCAGGTGTCGGGACACACCTTCTATTCGCTTCACCTCCTGTTCGACAAGCACTACGAGGAGCAGGCGGAGCTGGTGGACAAGATCGCGGAGCGAATTCAACTGCTCGGCGGACTCGCCGTCGCGATGGCGGCCGACGTCGCCGACATGACGATCATCGAGCGTCCGCCGATGGGCCGCGAGGAAGTGCCGGTGCAGATCTCCCGGCTGCTCGAGGCGCACGAGCAGATCCTGAAGGAGTCGCGCAAGTTCGGCGAGCAGGCGGACGAGGCCGGCGACAGTGGAACGAACGATCTGTTCGTGAGTGATGTCGTGCGGACCAACGAGATGCAGGTTTGGTTTACGTCCGAACATCTCGTTGACTTGCCACTCGTGCGGGCAGACTGACCCAACCCAACTGCAGTAGGAACTCCAGTATCCGGTACTCGGCACTCGGTAAGACAACGTATCCGGTACAAACCAATGACGCTGTGTACTTACGTCGTCGTTGTACAGAGTGCCGAGTCCCGGATACTGGCCTTCACTACTGTTTTTGGTGTTATGGCGCTACTTCATGCCATGTAACTGTTGTCTCCCGCTCGAGCACCCAGCGTAGTCCCCACGCATCCTCGAACAGAATGAGCGGGTGGCCCTTGGCGTCGTAGAGCAGCATGCGCCCGCGATCCCTGGCAATCCGCTCGATCTCGGCCTTTGATCCCACGACCCAGCGCGGATGGCGCGCTGTGATCTTCTCGAGCCGGCACGGCGCGCCGTACTCGTGCTCGAGGCGATGGAGCATCACGTCGAACTGAAGCTGGCCGACTGCACCGACGATTGGCGTCGGGCTCAACGTGTCGGTGCCTGACGTGTAGAACACCTGCGCGGCGCCCTCCTCGGTGAGCTCGCGCAACCCGGTGTCGAGCTGCTTTCGTCGGAGCGGGTCCGCGGCAATGATGCGTGCGAAGTGCTCCGGCGCAAATCGCGGAATGCCGGAGAACTCGAGGTTTCCATTCGCCGACAGCGTGTCGCCGATGCGGAGCGTACCTCGGTCCATCACGCCGATGACGTCGCCCGGCCACGCCTCTTCCACCGCCGACCGCTCGCGCGCGAGAAACTGCTGGCCGCTTGCGAGACGCATGGGCTTTCCCGTGCGCACGTGCGTCACCTGCATGCCTGGCTCGAACCGGCCGGAGCAGATCCGCACGAACGCAATGCGGTCGCGATGCTTGGGATCCATGTTCGCCTGAATCTTGAACACGAAGCCGGTGAATGCGGGATCGGCAGGATTCACGAGCCCTGCGGATGACTCGCGCGCCGTGGGCGGCGGCGCGAGCTCTACGAACTCGCGCATGAAGGGCTCGACGCCGAAGTTCGTGAGCGCGCTGGCAAAGAAGACGGGCGACAGCGTGCCCGCGAGCATCGCAGTCTGATTGAACGGGTGGCCAGCCGCGTCCAGCAACGCGATGTCGTGCGTCAACCGCTCGTGCGCTTCCGCGCCGAGCAGCTCGCGAACGCGCTCATCATCGAGCGATCCAACCTGCACGTCCGCCCGGGTGGCACCGTGATCCTCGCTCCTCTCGAAGCGATAGATGAGCTTCCGCCGGCGGTCATACACGCCGATGAAGTTGCCATCCGCATGGATGGGCCACGTGACCGGATGACAGTCGATGCCGAGGTCCGCTTCGACGTCGCTCAGCAGCTTCAGCGGATCCTCGCCAACGCGATCGCACTTGTTGACGACGGTGAAGATCGGCATGCGCCGGCGCTTGCACACCGCGAACAGCTGTCGCGTGCGTTCCTCGACGCCCTTTCTGTTGTCCAGCAGCATCACCGCGCTGTCGGCGGCAATGAGCACGCGATAGGTGTCCTCCGAGAAGTCCTCGTGCCCCGGCGTGTCGAGCAGATTCACCTGGTATCCCTCGTAGGCGAACTGCATCACGCTCGATGTCACCGAAATGCCGCGCTCCTGCTCCATCTGCATCCAGTCGGACGTCGCATGCCGCTGCTGGCGGCGCGCCTTCACCGTCCCCGCAAGATGGATGGCTCCCCCGTACAGCAGGAGCTTCTCCGTCAGCGTGGTCTTGCCGGCGTCGGGGTGACTGATGATGGCGAACGTGCGGCGCCGGACGATGGCGTCGCGGAGAATGGGATCGATGGACACACGCGAAATCTAACCGCCCTACTGTCCTGCTGTTCCTGGTGTCGGCATCGCCACGAGGATGGCAGTGACGATGATGACGAGGGCTGCAACCGTGAGCTCCATCTTCGCCGACCGCTCGATGGCGGCGCTCGACACCTCGCCACCGACCGCAGGGCGAAGCTTTCGCCAGTTGTAGTAGCCGGTACCGGCCACGCAGAGAACGAGCAGCAGCTTGAGGAGCAGCACCTCGCCATAGCCCGTGGCCGCCAGCGCTGCAAAAGAGCCGACACGATACCGGCTGCTGATGATGCCCGTGAGCAGCACGAGCACCGTGGACTTTACCGCCAGCTTCGAGAATGAATTCACGTACGTCGCGGCGCGGCGCGACTTTCCTTCCGTTTCGGCGCGAATGTGTGGCAGCACCACGGCAATGAGCCAGAACAACGAGCCGAGCCACGACGAAACGGCGAGCAGATGGACCGCGTCGTTCATGACGCCGAACGTGCGCTGGACGGACGACGCTCCGGCATGCGACGCGAGCGACGTTCCGCCGATCATCGCCAGTGCCGACAGGAGCGCCATCGCCCATCCGAGTCCCTTCCACCGGCGCGCGATGGTCAGCGCGATGACCGCAACCGCGGCGCCGATCATCTGCACGCGCCAGAAGACACCCCAGTTCGTGTGCAGCACCACCGTCCTGAAGTCCGCGAGGTCGGGCGAGTCGTTGCCGGTGATCAAGTGCGTCTGGAGGTACAGTCGTGCAAGCGATGCGGCGAGATACAGGAGCGTCACAAACGACGCGAGTGACGCCAGCCGCTGCGCGAACTTCCTGGCGATTGCAGGATCGAGCTCGCGGTTCGGCACCAGCACCAGATACCAGAGAATCGCTGCACCGACGACGAGTATCAGCGCCGAGAAGGACAGGGCGCGCATGACGACGTATTCCGGCGACGTGGAACGCGTGTCGAGCACGTCCTGCGGCCGCTCGAACGCCGCCGCCCGCTGCGCGGCGACCACGGAGTCGTGAGTGGCGGCGGACGCCGCGGCCGCAAACTCCGGATCGATCGCCTCATTCGCCGCGAGAATCCGGAAGCTGAACGTTCCCTGAGCCGGATGTCCATCCAGTGAGACGGTCTTCCACGATACCTTGTACGTCCCCTTCCCCAGCGTCGCGAGCAGTTGAAGCCGGATGGACTGCTGGGTGTTGTCGATGTAGAACGGGGTGCCGAGCGGGATCGACTTTCCGTCGGCGTCCACGATGGACACTTTCGTCACCGGCAGCTCGAGCTGCTCCGTGAACCAGAAACGAAGGTCGAGCGGCGTCGCGGAAAGGATGGCGTTCCCGCCGGGATCGGTGCGCTTGAGTCGAATGTGCGCATGCGCATCATGCGGCAGCATCGCAAGCGCGAGCGCAGCGATGCTCAGGGCACGGCGAAGAGAGATCAGCACGCGGAGAAGATATCGCCGAGTAGACAAGATCAGTAGTAAAAACAGTACTCGGTATCCGGCACTCTGTAAAACAACGTATCCGGTACGGACCCAGCGATGCGTTTCAGAGTCAGATTTCTGAAGGCTGATATCGGCCGTCCGCCGTCCCATCGCCGCAGGGGGCGTCGGCGGCGGCGAGTCCTGGAGTGGCAATTCGACGTCAGGTCTGTCGTCTGAGAGGTAGGTGTGTCGTCCCATCCGGCTCGGGTTTGCTGAGCAGCGTCTGCACGACATTCAACCGTCCGGACGAGAATCCGTAGGCGGAACCGGCCATGTAGAGCCGCCACGTCCGATAGACCCGCTCATCCGCGAACCCGATCGCGTCCGCCCGGCGACGCTCGAGTCGAGCGACCCACGCGCGAAGCGTGAGCGTGTAGTGCTCGCGCAGGCTGTGCACGTCGCGCGTCTCGAAGCCCGAGCGCTCCGCGGCCGCAACGACGGCGCTCAACGGTCCCAGTCTTCCGTCCGGAAAGACGTACTGGTCCATGAACGCATCGCGCTTCCAGAGCCGCCGCTCCAGCCAATCCCACCGGCCGCGCGGGCGCTCCTCGGTAATGCTCACGATTCCGTGGTTGAGCAGGAGCCCGCCGGGCTTCAGCGCGGCGTGCAGCGCCGAGAAGTACACGGGAAGATTCTCGACGCCGACGTGCTCCACCATGCCGATGCTCGAGATCTTGTCGAACGGCTCCTCATTCTCGAGGGAGCGATAGTCCCGGATCTCGATCCGGCAGCGATCCGACAATCCGGCCTCCTGCACGCGGCGGCGCGCCAGATCCGCCTGCGCGTTGCTCAGCGTGATGCCAAGCGCGGTGACGCCGTAGTTCGCGGCCGCGTGCAGGACCAGAGCGCCCCAGCCGCAGCCCACGTCGAGCAGCCGGTCGCCGGGTTGGAGCTGCAACTTGCGACACACCATGTCGAGCTTCGCGAACTGTGCGTCCTCCAGCTCGGCCTCGGGATCCGCCCCGCGCTCGAAATAGGCGCAGGAGTAGACCATGCGTCGGTCCAGCCAGAGCGCATAGAAGTCGTTGCCGACGTCATAGTGATAGCGAATCGCGGCGCGGTCGCGCGTGGGCTCGTGCGGGCTCCCGACCTTCTCCACCGTATGCTCGGCGCGGAGCTCGCGGACGTCCGAGGGTGGATCCGTGCGCGGAAGCGCGAGGACGTGCCGCGCGAGCGACGCCAGCGCTCCGCGCGAGCGGAGCCGAGCATTGATGCCGTCGCCGAGCCACACCGCGGACTCGATGTCGCCGTCGATGTCGACGTCCCCCGAGAGAAACGCCTCGATGATCGCGAGCTCGTTGGGCGGAGCCAGCATGCGGCGCAGCGAACCCGCGCTGCGTATGACGAGAGTGAATGGCGCGGGACCCGGCGGTCCTTCGAGGCTTCCGTCCCAATAACGCACCGCGAACCTGCGATTCGACGGCGGGCCGAACAGGAGGGCGGTGACTGCTCTTGCGTGGCGCAGCGTATTTTCGCTCATGAAGACACGAACCCCGTTGGATTGCGCAGGGTTCAGGCGAGATTTGTACCGTCCTACCGTTCAGTGCGAGGCAGCCTCCCCGCTCGTTTGAGCTCCTCGCGCAGCAGAAACTCGATCTGCCCATTCAGCGAGCGCAGCTCGTCGTCGGCCCAGCGCTGCACGGCGTCGAGCAGCTCCTTGTCCGCACGCAGGAGAAACGGCTTTCGCTCCGCCACCGGCGACGTCTAGCCGAAGATGGAGCCGGCGTTCACCACGGGCGACGCCGCACGCTCGGAGCACAACACCACGAGCAGGTTGCTCACCATCTGCGCCTTGCGCTCCTCGTCGAGCACGACGATCCCCTTGCGGCTCAGCATCTCGAGCGCGTGCTCCACCATGCCCACGGCGCCCTCGACGATGCGCGACCGCGCGGCGATGATCGCGCCCGCCTGCTGCCGCTGGAGCATCGCCTGCGCGATCTCCGGGGAGTAGGCGAGGTGCGAGATCCGCGCCTCGATCACCTCCATGCCCGCCTTGGCAAGCCGCTCCTGAATGGCCTTCTGGAGCGACAGCGAGACTTCCGTGGTATGCGTGGAGAGCGCCTCCTCGTTGTCCGTGTGCGAGTCGTACGGGAACGATTGGGCGACCGCGCGCACTGCGGACTCGCTCTGGACGGTGACATACGTCGAGTAGTCGTCGACCTCGAAGAGGGCCTCCGCGGTATCGACCACTTTCCAGACGACGATGGCCGCGATCTCGATGGGATTCGCGCGGCTGTCGTTCACCTTGAGCTTCGTCGTCTCGAAGTTCCGGATGCGCAGCGAGATGGGCCGCTTGCTGAGAAACGGGTTCGCGAACCAGAAGCCCTGGCTGCGCACGGTGCCCTTGTACTCGCCGAAGAGCTGGAGAGCCTTGGCTTCGCCGGGATTCACGACGAAGAATCCGGCGAGGCACACCGTGAGGATCAGAAGGGCGAGGAGCGCGGCGACGATGCCCGACACCCGCTGGCCGTTCAGTGACCAGACCAGCACGGCGACGGATGCGACGAGGCCGGTGAGGACGACGATGAGGGTCGTGATGCCGGGTGATGCGTGGTATTCGTTTTCGCGAAGCATGAGGGGGTCCGTTTGATATGATACCAGTATGATATCATTCGGATATCTCGTCAAGGGCTGATTCGCGATGCGGGCGTCGGGGACACCGTACGACAAAAGTGCTGCGACGGAGCATCACATTGATATGGCGAACCGTTTCAGGGTTGACGTCCGGCAGAGCGGAAAACCATGCGCTCGTGAGTACGTAAGGCATTGTCGCATAGTCACTTGTGCTCTCCATACTCGGCTGAAATTCAACCGCTGGCGAGCCGGTCCGAGGAGGCGTGCGACTTGCGTAGCCACCGCCATTGTTAGGCATCTCCTTCCACCCTGCATCTCCGGGATCACGTATGCGACGTCCCTCCCTTCGGTTGGCCGGTCTCGCCGCCCTTGCCGCGCTCGTCGTTCAGACGTCGCCTGCTCAGGCGCAGCTCACCAGCAGCGGCATGAATTGCTCGAGTGGGGGTGCCGTCGGGCTGATGGCGGCGCTGGCGTGCGGCGGCGGATATAACGGCAACAACATGAACCAGCAGAGCGCCGTGTCGTCGCAGATGTCCACCGACTTCTCGAGCTACACGGGCGCCGGCACGTGGTGGTCGTACCTCGGCGACGCGAACTTCAGCGGCCAGACCAACGGCACGGTCAGCCTGAACAACCCGATGACGGGCTACTTCGTCGTCCTGCTCAAGTCCAGCAATCAATTCAGCTACTATCTGTACAATGGCGGCACGGCGGGCATCAGCACCATCGACTTCACCGACATCGGCACCGCGGTGAACAAGAACGGCCAGGTGCAGGGGCTCTCGCATGCGTCCGTCTATAGCTGGGAAGGTCCGACGCCGCCGGTGACGACTACGCCGGAGCCCGGGACGATCGCCCTCGTGGCGTCGGGATTGGTGGGATTGGCGGTGGTACGGAGAAAGCGCCAGTAGGACAATAGGACAGTAGGACGGCGAGCTAAAACGTCGTCCTACCTATCGCGGGGCCGCATCGGCGTAGATTGTCGCCCGATGCGGCCCCGATTTCTTTTCCTCCCGCTGGCACTCCTCTGTTCGGCTCCCGCTCAGGCGCAGAGCTCCCAACGGCGCATGCTGCGTTGGGGCGGCGACGCGGAAGGCGGCGCGCCGTTCGTCGAGGCGGATCCTGCGGATCCATCGCGCGTCCGCGGCTTCGACGTCGAGATCGCGGACATGATCGCGCGCGGCCTCGGGCGCGAGCCGCGCTTCGTACAGGTTGCGTGGTCTTCCATTGAAGCATCGCTGGATCGCGGTGACTTCGACGTCGGCATGTCCGGCCTGGAGGACAGCGGCGATCTGCGCACGCGGTACGCGGTCTCGATGCCGTACTTCGAGTTCCGCACGGTGCTCGCTGTGCGCCCCGCCGACACCGCGCGATATCGAACGCTCAAAGACCTCGCCGGACGACGCGTCGGGACACTTGGCACCACGCAGGCATACCGCATCCTGCTGGCGTCCGCTGCGCGCGGCGGAGTCGTCCCCGTGTCATACGATGACGACGTGCATCCCTACGAGGATCTCGTCGCGGGACGATTGGACGCCGTGCTCCTCGATCACGTGATCGCCGAGCGGTCGCTGCGGCGCACGGGTGGCTTCGTGATTCAGGGGAGGCCGGTCGCCATCGGACACTACGTCGCCGTTCTCGCGCGACGAGACTCGCTGCTCCGCGATTCGGTGAATGCGATCCTCCGCGCGCGCATGCGCGACGGCTCCATCGAGCGCACGTTGCGGATATGGAGCGTGTGGGACGCGGCGCAGGCGCGGTATGCCGCCTCGGTCATTGCGGCCCCGCTGAGTCCCGTTGCGCCGCGGTCGAGCGAATCCGGCATTCGCTCGTACGCGCCGTCGTTGCTGCGCGCAGCAGGCATCACCCTCGTGTTGTCCATTCTGGCGATGGTGCTCGCCGTGGCCCTCGGTGCCGCGATCGCGGCGGGACGCGTATACGGACCACGCTGGGCGCAGGCGGCGCTGATCGTGTACGTCGAGGTGGTGCGTGGTACGCCGATGCTGCTTCAGCTCTTCATCATCTATTACGGCTTGGCGAGCGTGATGCGACTTCCCGCGTTTGCCGCGGCGGTCATTGGCCTGGGGCTCAACTACGCGGCGTACGAGTCCGAGATCTATCGCGCGGCGCTGCTCGCCATCGCGCCGCTGCAGCTCGAGGCGGCGAGAACGCTCGGGCTGTCGGAGCCGCAGATCTTTCGCCTCGTGCGCGCCCCGCAGGCGTTGCGGCTGGCGCTCGCACCGATGACGAACGACTTCGTGGCGCTGCTCAAGGATTCGTCGCTCGTATCGGTCATCACCGTGGTCGAACTCACGAAGCAGACGGCCATCTATGCGACGAATGCCGGAAGCTGGGTAGTGCCCGGCGCGGTGTGCGCACTCATCTACCTCGCGATGTCGATTCCGCTGTCGCGTCTTGCCGGCCGGCTCGAGCGCCGCTGGAGACACGCGTGAGCGCCCCTGCGCCACTCATCATTCGGGGACTCCGCGCATCACACGGTGAGCGCGAGGTGCTCCATGGCATCGACCTCGACGTCGCACCGGGAACGATCTGTGCGCTGATGGGGCGTTCGGGCGCAGGAAAGTCCACGGTGTTGCGTGCCGCGGTTGCTCTACAGCCGTTCACGGCGGGCACGATCACGCTTGGCGACGTCGAGCTTTCGCCCGGCAGGATTCCGCGTGAGTCGCGGCTGCGGACGTTGCGACGGCGGATCGGCATGGTATTTCAGTCACATGCGCTCTTCGAGCACATCACCGCGCTCGACAACGTGACGCTGGCACCTGTTCACGCGCTCGGCTGGTCACGCGAGATGGCCATTGTGTCGGCGCGAGGGCTGCTCGCGTCGCTTGGAGTGGAGCATCGCGCGGATGCCTTTCCGCGCCAGCTCTCGGGGGGCGAGGCACAGCGTGTCGCGATTGCGCGAGCGCTGGCGCTCGATCCGGCGATGCTGTTGATGGATGAGCCCACGGCGGCGCTCGATCCCGCGCGGCGCGGAGCGTTAGCGGCCACGCTGCGATTGCTTGCGAGTGAAGGACGCGGACTTCTTATCGCCACCCACGACGTGGACTTCGCGCAGAAGTGTGCGGACCGGGCGGCGATTCTCTCGGACGGCGTGATCGTCGAAGAGGGTCCGGTGGGTCAGGTGCTCGCCGCTTACCGTTCTCAGTAGCCCGCCAACCAGCGTTGCCGCTGGTTCCGTTCATTCGGTGCGATCATGGGCGCATCGGTCAGCACTACGCGCGTCCGATCGTATCCCTTCAAGGGCACGTCAAGGTGCATCGCGCGTCCGTCGCGAACAACGTCGACGGGAACGGTGGCAGAGCGTCCCACGTCCGGAAGTCTCAGCTCTCGCAACACCGCCTGAAGGTCGGCGAACGATCCCACGGTACGGCCCGCGATGGCGACCAGTCGATCGCCCGACCGCAGCCCCGCCCGTGCCCAGGCCGTCGTCGAGTTGGAAATCACGACGCGAGGTGATCCAGGAATCGAGAAGCTCACCGGGAGACGTGCGTCCACCATCGCGTTGCCTCTGTCGTCCACTGCAGGCACCGTGTCCACCGCGATGTTCAGACCGACGCGAGCGAGAGTTGGCGACACGTCGATCGGCCCGGTGCCGCGCACTTGCCGCTCGAAGAATGCGCCCAGATTGCAGCCGCAGACCGAGTCGGCGACATGCTCGAACCGTTCAGGAGGGTACCCCGCACGGGGCTGACGGCGAGATGCGTCGTACATGGCGCGCATGATGGCATCCAACCCCTTTTCGCCGTGCGTCGAGTCGCGCATGAGACCGTCCAGCGCCTCGCCAAGCAGCTCGCCCTGCACGTAGTAGCCGCCGGTCGCCCTCGGATTGTCGATTGGTGTGTCGCCGAACGCGAGGCTCGCGTCCTCCGGTGAAACGCGATGCAGGAGGGCAGCATCGTAGTATCGCTCGAGCAGCGCCCTGAGATGCGTCAGGCGCGAAGGCATCGAGTCGCTGAGACCCGCGCGCCGCGGCAGGACGTCCGCGTAATGCATTGTGATCCCTTCACCGATCCAGAGGCTCGGCGTTCTCGTCGGCGGACGATGACTCAGGTCGTTGTAGCCGGACGGACGAATCGTGACGAGGTTCCAGGTGTGAAAGAACTCGTGTGTAATCTCCGTGATCCTCGTATGCGGATTGCGCGCCAGCTCCGCGCTCGGCACACCGATGGTCGAAGATGCCCGATGCTCGAGCGCATCCGACGCGCCGTCCTGAACGAGGATCCAGTAGTCCCGCACCGGCGCCGTGCCGAACACGTCCAACGTCGCGCCGGCGATGCGTCGGAGGCCATCGACGAATGCGACGGTATCGAAGTAGGTGGGCTGCGGTATCGGGAGATAAGCGACGTGAAAGGTTGTTCCGCGGTCCGCGACCGTCCACTCGCGCACCCGGCCGAGGAGAATCGGCGAGTCGAGGAGGGCCACGGCGTCATCGGCTCGGCGCCGAGTTGCCGCGCCATCAATGGGAAGTGCGGTTGCGATTTGCCAGTTCGCGGGGACGCCGCGGAGCTCGAGCGTCGACGCGATTCCCGCGAGCTCGGGCACGTAGAGAAGGAAATCCGGCGGGTTGATGAGCGCGCCTTCTGCGCTCAGGTACGGGCGCCAGGCCGAGCGGCTTCGTGGATCGGGCGGCTGTACGTGAATGGTGTATCGGACGACTCCTCGGCCGGATGAAAGGTGCACGCGCCAGAGCGTGCTGTCCTCGCGTTGAATGCTGGTCGGCGCGGCGGAGGCGTCCTCGATGCGCAGCAAGTCGAGGTACCTCCAGTATTTCGCGTCGTACTCGGCGTGGATCCTCATCGCGAGATGAAAGTCCGTCGGGACGTCGCGCAGTGCGATCGAGACTTCTGCCGTGGCGTGCGCGGGATCGACGTGCAGCACGTACGCGATGGCTTGCGCAAACGCCGTTTGCGCGGCTGTCATCAAGAGGAGTGCTGCTTTGGCGAGTGCTCTCTCAGCGGTGCGCTTCATAGCCCTGTGACACCATTTCCGATCTGAACGTTGTACTTTCGTGTTCGAAGATGCCACTTTGCGGTTCACCGATCGCCGATCACCAATCCCTCATGCCCGACGACACCGGCATCCTCGACTTTCTGCGCGCCTGTGAGAGGCTGAAGACCGTCGTGCGCAGCGGCTGGACTTCGGCCGGCGAACGCGAGTCCGTCGCCGCACACACCTGGCGACTCTGCCTCATGGCCATGGTCGTGCAGCCGAGCATGCCGGGCGTCGACTTCTCGCGTCTCATCAGGATGTGCGTCATTCATGATCTCGGCGAAGCCATCAGTGGCGACATCCCCGCGCCGGAGCAGGCGCGCCGTGGTGGCAGCAAGTCGGCCGACGAGCGCAGAGACTTGCTGGAGCTGGTGCGCCCCCTGCCCGCGGCGCTGCGCGACGACATCGTGTCACTCTGGGACGAGTACGAGGCCGCCACGACGCCAGAGGCGAAGCTGGCGAAGGCGCTCGACAAGCTGGAAACGATCCTCCAGCACACGCAGGGAGACAACCCGCCGGACTTCGACTACGCGTTCAACCTGACGTATGGTCGGGAGTATACCGCGGGTGATCCACTGGTGGTGACGCTTCGAGCGGCGCTCGATGAGGCGACGAGGGAGCGCATGACGTGACGCTGAGCCGTGAGCGACGGTGTAATCATGGCGTCGCAGCGCCATCAGGCGTCATCACTGGGCGAAGCCATTGGACAGCACATTTACCACAGAGGACACAGAGTCACAGAGAACGATAAAAGAACGTCGTTGTTTTCTCCGTGCTCTCTGTGTCCTCTGTGGTGATCAGCCTTTGCGTCCTCAGTGGTAATTCGCTTGATCTCGTCGGAGCCATAGCTCACGTCCGAATCATGCCGTGACTGCCTCCGCCGCCATCACGCGATTCGTCGATCTGGCTCCCGCATCGTCTCGCACGAATGCCACGAGCGCACTCGCCACCAGCAGACATATGCCACCGAGCATGACGACATAGAGCGGCGCATTCGGGTTGTCCTCGCCGAACAGGTATCGCGTCAGCGGCCCAAACCCGACTGAGGCGATGATCTCGGGAATGACGATGAAGAAGTTGAACACGCCCATGTAGACGCCCATGCGATGCGGAGGCAGCGCCGTGGACAGAATCGCGTACGGCATCGAGAGAATGGACGCCCACGCGATGCCGACGCCGATCATCGACAGAATGAGCATGTGGCGGTCGTGAATGGCATACACCGATAGAAGCCCGATGCCTCCGCACACGAGCGCCGCCGAATGAACGAACTTGCGGCTCGTGGCTGCGGCGATCTTCGGCAGCGCGAGCGCCACGATGAAACACGTGATCGAGTAGAAGGCGAACGCGAAGCCGCCCCACTCCATGCCGCGCGTATAGAGATCGGATTTGGGATCGGTGGCGCCGAAGACGTGGCGCGCCGTCGCCGGGACGAAGAAGAGCCACATGCAGAAGAGACCGAGCCACGTGAACAACTGCACCGCGGCCAGCTGTCGCATGGTCGCGGGCATCTCGCGGATGGATTCCACGATCTCCCTCAGCAGTGGCCGGATGCCCAGGCTGCCCTTTCGCGCCCGCTCGAAGGCCGCCATGTCTTCCGGGGGAAACTCGCTCGTGGTGAAGACGGTCCACATCACGGCGAGCAGAAACACTACGGCGCCGGCCTGAAATGAGTACTTCACCGTGAGCGGAATTCCGCTGGCGGTGTTGCCGTGGACACCAAGCCATCCGAGGAGAAATGGGAGCGCGTTGGCGAAGCTGGCTCCGATGCCGATGAACAGCGACTGCATCACGAAACCCGACGTGCGCTGCGAGACGTCCAGCTTGTCCGCGACGAACGCGCGGAACGGCTCCATCGAGACGTTGATGGAGGCGTCGAGAACCCAGAGCAGCGTCGCCGCCATCCAGAGTGTGCTCGACAAGGGCATCATGATGAGCGCGGCGGACGCGAGAATGGCGCCCGTGAGGAAGTACGGCCGACGTCTGCCGAGCGCGCCCCACGTTCGATCGCTCAGCGCACCGACGATGGGCTGCACCAGCAATCCGGTGACGGGCGCCGCGAGCCACAGCAGCGGCACCTGATCCGGCCGTGCCCCGAGCCGCTCGTAGACGGCCGACATGTTGGCGAGCTGAAGTCCCCAGCCGAATTGAATGCCGAGAAATCCGAAGCTCATGTTGAACATCTGGGCCGGAGTGAGGCGCGGTCGCTGAGTCATGTTCAATGGGCGGCTGTGAGATCGAAGACGTATGCGTGAGTTGGCGCGAGGACCGCAAGTGGGACGAATGCGTCGATACGGCCGTCGCTGCTGGCGTGGATGGATGCGGCCCGCGTCGAGTCGAGAAGGCTCTCGAGATGCCAGCGGCCCGGCGCAAGGGCGCCCGCTGCGGACGTGAGCGAAAGTCCGGCAAGCGGCGCATCGCCAAGATTCGCGACGACGAGCGCCGCGCGCCGTCCGTCGCGTCTGACGTATGCGACGGCCGCGTCGCTGCTCGCGGAGACTGGAACGATGCGTCCCGCTGCAAGTGCGGAATGCTGCGCACGCAAATGGATGAGCGCGCGATGAAGGTTGAGCAGTGACGCGGGATCGTGGTCCTGTGACTCCACGGTGATGCTCGAGGAGTCGGATTGCAGCCGCTCCCAGGGCCGCCCGGCGGTGAATCCGGCGCCTGGCTCGGCGCTCCATTGCATCGGTGTGCGAAGCTGCTCATCGGGCTTCGACCCCGTCATGCCGATCTCCTCGCCATAGTAGACGAAAGGGACGCCTGGCATGGTCAGCATGATGGTCGCCGCCACCGCCGCCTTCCGCATGTCGCCGCCAAGCTCTGTGCGCGTTCTCGGTTGATCGTGATTGCGCAGAAATGGCGACCATCGCGCATCGGGAATCGAGTCCTGCAACAGCAGCGCTGCGGGAACGATGCCCTTCCCCGTTCCGCGCCTCACGCCGGAGATGATGCTGTCCGCCAGCTCGAAGGCGAAATAGGAGTCGAGTTGATCCGGATAGTACGTGCGCATCGTACGCGTATCGTAGGTAACCTCACCGACCGTGTACGACGCCGGGGCAATGTTGCGCACGTACTTCCCGTACTCCGCAAGCACGGCGTGCGTCCCCTCGGAATGAACGATGTGACCCGGTTCCTCGACGAGATACGGCACAGCATCCAGCCGAAATCCGTCAGCACCCATGTCCTCGAGCCAGAAGCGAGCAATCGCCTTCGCCTCGGCGAGCACAGGCGGATGCAGATAGTTGAGGTCGGGCATGCCACTCCAGAAGAACCCATAGTACCACTCGTCGCGTACGGGCGACTTGTGCCAATTGCTCTGTCCCCACGGATTGAGTTCGGCCGGCTTCGTGGGTGACCAGCGGTACCATGCGCGATAGGGCGACGCCGTATCCCGCAGCGCCGCGCGAAAGTACGGATGCTCGCTCGACGAGTGATTGAGCACCATGTCCACCAGCACGCGAATGCCGCGCTTGTGCGCGGCGGCCATGAGCCGGCGGAAGTCTTCATTCGTGCCGTAATCTCGAGCGACGCGATAGTAATCCGTCACGTCGTACCCGTGATAGCTCGGCGATTCGGCCACGGGCATCAGCCAGATGCATCGCGCACCGAGGTCGCGATGTGAGCGCGGATTGCCGTCGTTGATGTAGTCGAGCTTCCGGATCAGGCCCTCGAGATCGCCGATGCCGTCTCCGTCACTGTCCTGAAAGGAGCGGACGAATACTTCATAGCACGTCGCGCCGCGTGTCCACGTTGGGAGCGGACGCTGCGCACGAGCCGAGCTGGCCGCAAGCAGCACCGCCGCTCCCACCATGTGGCGTGACCAGCGCATCACCGCACGAGCACGCGATAGCCGTGAGCCGGTACGTCGACCTTTCCATCACGGCCGAGCGACGCCTGCGTGTGGGCGTACCAATCCGTGTACGAGCCTGGGGCTCCGAATGCGGTATACGACACCGTTCGTGGCGAGTCGCCGAAATTCACCATCACGACGACGGTGTTCTTTCCACGCGTGCGACTGAACGCGTATACCCGGTCGCCGCCATCCGTCGCGAGATGCGACTGCACGCCGCCCCACGCACCGTTCCACAGCGCGCCATTGCGATGCTTGAGGGCGATCGTGGTGGAGTAGAACGACGCGAGCGACGGACCGTTCCAGTCCACGGTGTCCTTCTCGAAGAAGCGCAGCCGTTTGTGCAGACTCGCTTCCTGGCCCGTGTATAGCAGGGGCATCGACTCGCTCATCGTGGCACTGAGCACGAACGCGGCCTGATGATTTTCACCCATCCTCTCGAACTCGGTGCCGTTCCAACTGTTCTCGTCGTGATTGCTGGTGAAGTACATCCGGAAGGCCGTCGCCGGATACGTGGCCGCCTGCTTCACCAGGTACGCGTCGATGTCGCTCGTGGGCCGCTTGCCCTGCGCCAGCTCGTTCAACAGATGGTGGAATTCCCAGCCGTACGTCATGTCGAAGGCAACATACAGCGCCGGGTCCTCCGCCTCGGCCAACCAGAACAGATCGCGCTTTACGCGCGCGAGCTCCGAGTGCGCTTCGATCCAGAAGTTCGTGGGGACGCCGCCGGCGACGTCGCAGCGAAACCCATCCACGTTCATCGCGTCGAGCCAGTACCGCATGTCGGCGATCATGGCGCGCCGCATGGCGGGGTTGTCGTAGTTCAGCTCCGCGACGTCCGTCCAGTCGGTTTCGTGGTTCTCGTTGTCGCGCGCGTTCATGATCGAGCCGTCCGCGCGGTGGACGTACCAGTCCGGGTGTTGCGTGATCCACGGGTGGTCGAATGCGGTGTGATTCGGCACCCAGTCGAGGACAACGCGGAGGCCCTGTCGGTGCGCGGCGTCAACGAATGCCTTGAAGTCGGCCTTCGTACCGAATGCGGGGTTGACCTCGGTGTAGCTGGAGACCGAATACGGGCTGCCGAGCACTCCTTTTCTTCGCGCCACGCCGATGGGCTGGATGGGCATCACCCACACGACGTCGATGCCGAGGCGGCGAAGCCGTGGGATATGGGGAATCAGCGCCGAGATGGTGCCTTGGGGCGTGTATTGCCGCACGTTGATCTCGTAGATTGCGGCGCTACGGGTCCATTTCGGGGGAGTGTGCGTCGGCGGCGGAGCCTGGGGAGACGCTGTTTGGCTGCCTGCGAGCGCCGTTACGGTCACGATGAGGGCGGCCCGCACGAGGGCGCAAAGTTTCACGCAATTGTCGGTTGCCATTTGTCCCGAATCAGTGCAAAGTAGCGGTAGCCTGGGCTCGGCCCTCGGCCCAAGTTCCGATCAGTCTGCTGGAAACACAAGACCGCCCACCGCAATTTCTTGCGCTGGCGTTTGCGAGACCATCCGCCCAAAGCGCATACGGATCATGGGAAAACGCGTCACCCTTCGTGACATCGCCAAGACCGTCGGCCTCTCCATGGCCACCGTCTCACGCGCGCTGGCCGATCACCCCGACATCAGCAGCGACACCAAGGAACGCGTGCGCAATGCGGCGCAGGCGATGAGCTACATCCCGAACTACCGCGCGCGATACATGCGCGCCAAGCACTCTCGGCTCATTGCGCTCATCGTCCCCGAGATGAACACGTTCTTCGTGCCGTCGATGATCAGCGGCATCAATCACGTCGTGCAGCAGAACGACTATTCGCTCATCGTCTTCCAGTCGGACAACGCCATCGTGCAGGAGCGCCGCCTGGTCGAGTACTGCACGCATCTCTCCGCCGACGGCGTGCTGCTCGTGCTCTCCTCGGAGACGTCCGACCTCCAGCACCTCGAGGTACTGCGCGAATGCGGCATTCCCGTGGTGTTGCTGGACCGCACCATGGAGACGACGAAATACACCACCATCACCATCGACGACCAGGAAGTGGGACGCGAGGCCGCGGCGTACCTCATCAGCCATGGTCACAAACGCTGTCTTGGCGTGTTCAGCGATCCACGCCAGCGCATCAGCGCCCACCGGCTTCGCGGCTTCCGGCGGGCGCACACGGAAAACTCCATTCCCCTGGCCGATTCGCAGATCGTGCGTGTGTCCGTCATCGACGAGCTGGCGTCAGCGCTGGAGAAATCGCTCGACGCGCACCCCGACACGACAGCGGTTTTCACGATGACGGACGAGCTGCTGGTGCATACCCACCATCTCCTGTCCAGACGCGGACTGCGCATCCCCGAGGATGTCTCGCTGTTCGGCATCAGCGACGGGCAGGCGCCACTGTTCCTGCACCCGAACGTCACGCACTTGCGGCACTCCGGCGTCGAGGTCGGTGAGCGCACCGCGCACATCCTCATCGGGATGATCGAGCACAACTCCGACGCCATGATGGACGTGCGGATTCGCACCACGCTCGTGGAGCTCGGATCCGTGGCGACGCGCTCGCGCCCGCCGGCCAAGCAGCGTCGCTGATCCATCGGCCCGCGCCGCGACGGTACGGGAGTTGAAGCAGCTAGGGCCGATGGGCATACGCTTTCGCAATCGTCGAGACGCCGGACAGCGGCTGGCGAAGGACCTCGCGTCCTATGCGCGCCGCGACGACGTGCTCGTCCTTGCGCTGCCCCGCGGCGGCGTCCCCGTCGGCGCGGTCGTCGCCGATACGCTCGAGCTTCCGCTCGATGTGTTCGTCGTGCGAAAGCTCGGCCTGCCCGGACACGAGGAGCTCGCCATGGGTGCGATTGCCAGCGGTGGCGTCCGCATTCTCGACCGGGACCTGATTCGCCTGGCGCGCGTTCCGGCGGCGGAGGTCGAGCGAGTGACCGCGCGCGAAATGGCGGAGCTGGCGCGTCGCGAGCGGTTGTACCGTGACGGGCGCTCCCTGCCCGACCCGCGCGGCAAGACGGTCATCCTCGTGGACGACGGCCTCGCCACAGGCTCCACGATGCGCGCGGCCGTCGAAGCGTTGCGCCTCGAGGGCCCGTCGCGAATCATCGTGGCTGTGCCCGTCGCGGCTGCCGAAACGTGCAACGCGCTCCGCCAGGTCGCCGACGAGGTCGTGTGCTCGGAGACGCCGGAGCCGTTCATGGCGGTCGGCTCGTGGTATCAGGATTTCTCGCAGACGAGCGATGCGGAAGTGCACGAGCTTATCGGAGGGAGGAGCTCGGCTCCGAAATTCTCTCTACCGTAAGCGCCACTTCGTGCTCGCTCACGCGCCCTCCGCTCAGTGCAGCGCGCGCGAGATCCGCCTGTGATACGATGCCGACGCAGCAGCCCGATGCATCCACGACAGGCACGCGGCGCACCTGCTGATCCGCCATGACGCGCTCCACGGCTCGAACATCGTCGTCGGGCGTGCAGCAGCAGATGTCGCGCGTGATGACGTCCTCGACCTTGGTGTCGGGGCTCAGTCCGTCGGCGAGCGCGCGTATGGTGAGATCGCGATCCGTCACGATGCCCACGACGTGACCGTGCTCGACCACGGGGACGGAGCCACAGTCGTGATCGCGCATCTTCTGCGCGACATCCCGCAGGGAATCCTGCGGAGAGCAGAGACAGGGATCCGCGGTCATGATGTCCTTTGCTTTCATGAGAACCTCCGGAGACATATCCGGAGTGTGCGGAGCGAATCACATGCCGTGGACCGGTCCTACTGTACTGCTACCTGCCCGCAGCGGAATCCCGTGTTCGGCAAGTCGTCCGACGACGCGGACACTTTGACATACCCTCGCATCCACCCGGTGGCGAGCGAATCGCTCCCACCGACTTCGACGTGATCATGTCGGGCGACAGGACCTTGACGGCGAGATTCCGCTTGAGCGCCAAGTCGTGCACGAGGAACACGACGGCGAAACTTCCTTGGCCGAGCGTTCGCTCCACGGCATATCCGTCGCCCAGCGCGGCGGCGAGTCGTAGCGCGAGGTCAGTCGAGTCCGTCACGCGGCCCATGATGGCGCATCTGGCGCCTGCACGCCAGTAACGAGATGACGACAAACAGCCCCTTGCAGGCTGGGTGTATGTACTTTAACATTGATTGTATATACTTTTACCAGAGGGCCGCATGGCAAAGAAGAAGGCGACGGCATTGAGCGCGACACCGAAGCGGGTGAGCGAGCCCAAGGTTGCCATGAGCTATCGCTTGTCGCCGGTCCGCATTGCTCGGGCGCAGCGAATCCTCGGTGCGGCCAATGCCACGGCGACCATCGAGGAGGCGCTCGACGCAGTCATCTTCCGCCGCGAGCTCATGGAAGGCACACGTCGCTCGCTTGGCATTTCGGTAACCGCTGCGTTTCCGGACGACTCGAGGAAGTAGCAGGCCGACCAACCGTGCGCGCCGAACGCCGATACACCATCGACACGAATCTGTACATCGACGGGATGCGGACGGCCGACGGCAATGCGGGGTTGTGCGCGTTTCACGCTGCGTATGCGCCCTTTGAACATCTCAGCGCCGTTGTCGTCCAGGAACTGCGCGCCGGAGTACGCGGCTCAGCGGCGGCCCGGCTGGAGGCGGCTGTCATCGCGCCGTTCGAGCGGCGCGGCCGCCTCGTCACGCCGAGCTACGAGGCGTGGAAGGAATCCGGGCGTGTGCTCGCCGAGCTCGTTGGTGGTGCCGAGTGGTCGTCGGTGTCCCGCAGCTTCGTAAACGATGTGTTGCTGGCGATGTCATGTCGCGAATCCGGGATGGTTCTCGTGACGAAGAACCTGCGCGACTGTGCGCGAATTGCCGCCATTCGGAAGTTCGACTATGTCGCGCCCTGGCCGGTCCCAGCACACTAACGGAGGTCAGTAGGTCGGCGGTACAGTAACGGCGTTTGCCGACCTACCGTCCTACTGTCCTACCGCTCTCCCAGCGATGCGTCCACTGAGTATACACCCTCCGAGAAACGTCCCCTCGAGCGCGCGGTACCCGTGCATGCCGCCACCGCCGAAACCGGCGACCTCGCCAGCCGCGTAGAGGCCTGGCAACGGCTGGCCACCGGCGCCGAGCACGCGTCCATGCAAATCCGTCTCGAGCCCGCCAAGAGATTTACGCGTCAGGATGTTCAATTTCACCGCGATGAGTGGGCCGTCTCGTGGATCGAGAATCGGCGCGGGCTTCGCCACGCGGATGAGCCGCTCGCTGAGCAGGCGTCGCGCGCCGTGGGCGATTGCGAGCTGAGGATCCTTCCCCGCCGCATTGCGCGTCTGTGAATCGCGGTCGCGCACCTCGCGCTCGACCGTCGCGAAATCCACGAGCGCGTCGCCGATCAACGCATTCATGGCGTCCACGAGGGAGCGGAGATCATTTCGGATGACGAAGTCCGCTCCGCGATCCATGAACGCCTGCACTGGCGCCTGCACCGCCTTGCCGACACGGCGCAGTGTCAGACGGATGCTTTTGCCGGTGAGATCGGGGTTCTGCTCGCTACCCGACAGCGCGAACTCCTTCTTGATGATGGCGCGGTTGAGCAGGAACCACGTGTACGGATAGCCGTGCGTCGTGATGTGCTGAAGGGTGCCGAGCGCATCGGCGCCCGGAATGTGAGGGAATGGCAGCCGTCGCCCGGTGGGATCGAGCCACAGACTGCTCGGACCTGGAAGTATGCGGATGCCGTGATTCGGCCAGGTGGGATTCCAATTGCGAATCCCTTCCGTGTAATGCCACATCCGGTCCGGATTGATGAGACGGCCGCCGGCCCACGACACTTCCTGCTGGAATAGTCCGTCGACGTGCTCGGGCACGCCGGAAACCATGAACGCCGGTGCGGCGCCCAATCGGTCTGTCGGCCAATAGCGTCGTACGAGCTCGTGATTTGCGCCGAGTCCGCCCGACGTGACGATCACGCTCTCCGCGTGTAGTTCGAAATCGCGGAGTATGGTTCGCGAGCTGCTCTCACCGCGCGCCACGGACGATGTTTCGAGCACGTCGCCCCGCACGCCGTGCACGACGCCGTTCGTCGTCACAAGCCCTCGAGCACGGTGACGAAAACGAAATTCCACTCGGCCGTCGCGCGCATGCATGCGAACGCCGCGCACGAACGGCTCGAGGACGCCTGGTCCCGTGCCCCAGGTCAAATGAAAGCGTGGGACGCTGTTTCCGGATGCGCCGGCACCTGCGGCACCGCGCTCTGCCCACCCGACAGCGGGAAACCAGCGCATGCCGAGCGAATGGAGCCACGGGCGCATTTCGCCGGCGGCAAAGTCGAGATATGCATCGGCCCACTGCCGCGGCCAGTGATCGTCCGGCCGATCGAAGCCGGCGGTGTTCAACCAGTCGCGCCGCGCGAGCTCGTGTGAATCACGGATGCCGAGCCGGCGCTGTTCGGGCGAGTCGACGAAGAACAAACCGCCCAGCGACCAGAACGCCTGGCCACCGAGACTCTGCTCCCCTTCCTGATCGAGCACCATCACCCTCTTTCCCGCGTTCGCCGCTTCCGATGCGGCGACCAGTCCCGCGAGCCCCGCGCCGACGACGATGACGTCAGCCTGGGACGTCGGCATGTTGAACGGTGGCTGGCCGACGCACGAAGAGCAGCAGCGCGACACCCGCGACGATCATGGTGGCGGACAGGAGCTGACCCGCACTGAAGGGACCAAGCACGAGGCCGAGCTGGGCGTCGGGCTGCCGCGTGAACTCGAGCGCGAACCGGATGATCCCGTATCCTACGAGAAAGGCGCCACCAAGAAGCCCGGGACGATACCGTCCGCGCGACACCGACCAGCGCTCGAGCCATCGCAGAAAGAGAAACAGCAACAGCCCCTCGGCGACTGCTTCATAGAGCTGCGACGGATGCCGCGGCACCTGCAACGGGTCGGAGGGAAACACCATGCTCCACGGCATTGAGGAGGGGCGTCCGTACAGCTCACCGTTGATGAAGTTTCCGATGCGTCCGAAGAACAGCCCCGGCGCACCCGCAAGCGCGAGGGTGTCGCCTACCTGAAGAAACGGCACGCGGTGCACTCTGGCAAAAATTGCGCAGGCCGCCACCATGCCAATCACGGCGCCGTGGAACGAGAGGCCGCCGTGCCATATCCGGAGGAGCTCCACCGGGTCGTTCAGATAGTGGCCGGGCTCATAGACGACCGCATACATGATCCGCGCGCCGATGAGCATGCCCGCCATGAGGTAGCCGATCCATGAATCGAGATCGCGTTCCGTCATCGCCACCAGCCCGCGCGTGATGCGATTGCGCGCCACGCGGTGGCCGACAAGGTATCCGACGAGGTACATGAGACCGTACCATCGGAGAGCGATCGGGCCGATCCGGATGAGCTCCGGCGAAATTCTAGGATACGGTATCGTCATGAGACATGAACAATACCGTGCGAACCGTGATGGCGAAGACATTTCGAAATTCGTGACGGAAGCGCAGTGGTCCCGCGGGGGTTTACGCTCGAGTCGCACGAGCTCGTGCTGTACGGGCGCTGCCCGTCCTGCCGCGCGGCTACGCGCCCCGTCGCAGCACGCCGACCACCAGCTCGAGAACGATGAGCACGACGATGGCAATCTCCAGCAGCTCGGCGCGCGCCGCCTGCGCTTCGCTGTTCAACATCGCGTAGGTGTCGCGCAAGATGCCGAGCTTGCGATCGATCCCGCGCCGCCACGCCTGCTCGCGAAAGAGCTCCAACGCCGCCGCGTAGATTTTCGCCAGGTAGACGTCGTTGGTGACCTTGAGCGAGTTCTCGACGCGCTCGACCGTTTCGGTGATGTCGGCGACGCGGGTCTGAAGGTCGGACAGCACAGTGCGGAAGCGACCGGAGAGTCGTGGCTGCCGCCGCGCACGTGCAGCCTCCACCCGGTCGTAGAGGGCCGGCAGCTCGGCGTCGAGCTGTTGGTCGTACATGCGGAGCTCGAGGAGCTGCGCGTTCGCGAATTCCAGGACGAACTCCACGTCGCGATCCTCGGCGCGCGGTTCCACCACGAGCGCGTTGTCCCACGCGAGCACGGTGAGGTCGTCCTCATAGTAGGAGAAGCGGTGCGGCACGAGCTCGCGGCGCGCGGCGGCCGATAGCGTGCGCCGCTCTCCGAGCAGGAGTGGAACGAGCCGCTCGTCGGTGAGCTGCTCTGCAACGGGAATGGACATGTCCGCGCGCTCGAGCCGATCGATGCGGAAGACGATGTATTCCTCCGACAACGGCGCAACGCCGGGACGCTCGACGGCGGGAGCGATGCGCTCCAGCACGGCCCGAAGCTCACGCTCGAGGATGGTACCGATCTCGGACGTCGAGCCAAGTGCCGCGCCAAATGCGGAAAACTCCGCCCACGTGATGTTGCGCGGCGCCTGCACGCGAAGCTGAAGCGAGCAGAGGCCGAAATCGAACAGATTGGCGGACAGGGTCGCGGGGCATGTCGTGTCGCCAATGCGGACGTCCCGTGATCCAAGCGCGCCCTGCACGGGCGGATTGCGAATCTGGATGGCGCGGGCCTCCGTGCGACTCGGCCGGAGCCGCTCGCGACTGGTGTCGCCGAGCAATTGTGCGGCGTGGTCGAGCGCAATGGTGTAGCCGACGTCGTACTGCCGGTACAACGTCGCGCCGCCGTCGACGCGAAGGTCGTCGCGCACGCCCTCAGCGATGGCGGCCCCGCGAACGGACCGACGTCACCTTCCTGGGCGGAAGCTTCACGCCGGCCTTGCGCGCCTTGGACAGGCCGATCGCGATCGCCTGCTTGTTCGAGCTCGCACCGTGCTTGCCCTCGCGGACGTGATGCATCTCCTCGCGCACGAACTCACCCGCTTGTGTGGATGGCGACTTGCCCTCCTTCGCATCCTCTCGTGCGCGCCTGATGGTCTCCCTGTCCGGCATATGTACCTCCCTGATGATTCACGCTTCGGTGTGGCACGGCCGTGGGCTGCACATCGCGCGCCAGCACGCTACCGTCTCGTCAGCGTCACGTTGGTCAACGTCTGCGCGGCAAACGTCTGACTCGAAGTGCGCGGGGGCGTGAACGTCAGCGTTCCCGTCATCGACGTTGCGCTGGTGAGGGCGCCCGAGAAGGACAACGTGCCGTGGTAGAATGTGCCGTCGCCGACAGGGTTGGAGCCCAGCGACGCCGCGAACGTGAGCGTTGGATTGGTGAAGGTGCCGCTCGTGATCGTGAAGTTGTCGCCTGAGTACGCGGGGGTCGCCGGTCCGGAGATGGGCGCGATGGGCGGCACCGTAATCGTTCCCGTCCCGCCCACCGTGGCTCCCGACTGCGTGAGGTTGAATTGTTGGGAGCTCTGTTGGGCGAGCGCTCCCGTCCACGCACCGGCAGCGTCCGCATCCCCAACGGTCGTGGTAGGCACGGACGCCGCGCAGCCAGCAAGGAGAACGAGCATCATGGCACGCGCCCGGCGCACGCCGAGATGCATGGACCACCGCTGACTGGGAATGGCTATTGGCATGACCTGAGTATGCACGTGAAGAGCGGCACTGGCGAGGGCCGCCCGCCGCATTACGAACGGCGTTCGACCTCTGCATCTTACGCCTCATATGATTCATCGAGACCTGCTTGAACACTGCGCCGGAGTCACTCGCATGATGGGAAGCACTCACATTCGCCGGTTGCTCCATGTGTCGTTTGCGGCCATGACGATCTTCACAGCCTCGCTTGCCGGCGCACAGAGCACCGTCGGCATCTTCGAGGGGCATACCGATGTCGGTCGTGTGAGCCATCCCGGCACCGTGTCGTACGATGGCGCGACACAGGCATACGACATCTCGGGCTCGGGGCAGAACGTCTGGGGCGCGCACGACGACTTTCACTTCGTGTGGAAACGGCTCACGGGCAACTTCATTCTTTCGGCGCGCGCGCATTTCGTCGGCAAGGGTGTCGAGGCACACCGCAAGGTCGGCTGGATGATCCGCGCCTCGCTCGACGCGACGTCTCCCCACGTCACCGCCGCCGTGCACGGAGATGGGCTCACGTCCCTCCAATTTCGCCGGATCGCGGGCGCCAACACCGAAGAGTTACGCATGCACGACAGCCTGCCCGACGTCGTGCAGCTCGAGCGCCGAGACGGCGCGTACATCATGTCGGTCGCACGGTTCGGGGATACGCTGTCCCGTCAGGAAGTGACCGGCGTGACTCTGCCCGACACCGTGTATGTCGGCCTCTTCGTCTGCGCGCACAACGACACCGTGACCGAACGCGCGGTGTACAGCAACGTGCGCATCACGAAGCCAGCTCCGGTATCCCTCGTCCCGTATCGAGAATACCTGGGAAGCAATCTCGAGATTCTGGATGTCGAATCGGGAAACGCGACGATCATTCATCAATATCGCGGCTCGTTTCAGGCGCCGAATTGGACGCCAGACGGGAAGAGTCTCTTCTATGTACAGGAGGGCAAGATCTACCGGTTCGATCTCGCATCGCGTACCCCTCAGGTCGTCAACACCGGTTCGGCGACGAGGAACAACAACGATCACGTCCTCTCGTTTGACGGCAGCATGCTGGGTATCAGCAACAGCCCCGATGCCGGCAGTCCGTCGCTCGTCTACACCGTTCCGTCGCAGGGCGGAATGCCGACGCTGATCACGAAGGTCGCGCCTTCGTACCTGCATGGGTGGTCGCCGGACGGACGGTGGCTCGTGTTCACGGGCCAACGCGGCGGTGAGTTCGACGTCTACAAGATTCCCTCGGCCGGAGGCGACGAGATTCGTCTCACCAGCGCGCCTGGATTGGACGACGGACCAGAGTTCTCGCCCGACGGTGCGTACATCTACTTCAACTCGGTGCGGAGCGGCCGCATGCAGATCTGGCGCATGCGTCCCGATGGCAGCGCGCAGCAACAGGTGACCGACGACGGCTTCAACAACTGGTTTCCCCACATATCGCCGGACGGCAAGTGGATCGTTTACATCGCCTTTCCGCCCGAGGTGCCTCCTGGCGATCACCCATTTTACAAGCACGTGACGATCCGCCTCATACCAATCGGCGGCGGAACGGCACGTGTGATCGCGTATCTCTATGGCGGACAGGGCAGCATCAACGTGCCCTCGTGGTCGCCGGACGGGAAGCGTCTGGCGTTCGTGAGCAACACGGGGATGTGAGCCATGAGCGTCACGCGTCGGGCATTCATCGAACGGAGCGCCGTGCTCGCGGCCGGTGCGCTGATGTCTCGCCCAGCATTGCCTCCGCTGCCAACCGGCCGCACGCATAAGCCTCTCGGCGTCGCCCTCGTCGGATTGGGAAGCCTCAGCACCAATCAGATCGCACCGGCATTGCTCAGGACGGCCGATTGCACGCTGGCCGGCATCGTCACCGGCACGCCTGCCAAGGCGGCCCGTTGGAAGACACAATACAATCTGCCTGACCGCAGCATCTACGATTACACGACGATGGAGCGCATGGCGGACAATCCCGACATCGACATCGTGTACGTCGTGACGCCCAATGCACTGCATGCCGAGCATTCGATCCTCGCGGCACGCGCGGGCAAGCACGTACTCTGCGAGAAGCCGATGGAGGTCTCCGTCGAACGATGCGAGGCAATGATCGTCGCATCGAAGGCAGCCAACCGGCAGCTCGCCATCGGCTATCGGTGCCAGTTCGAGCCGCATCATCTCGAGTGCGTCCGCCTCGCCAAGGAACGGGTGCTTGGCGACGTGAAGCTCATCAGCGCGGGCTTCGGCTTTCCCATTGGGGATCCCACACAGTGGCGCTTGAACAAGGCATTGGCAGGTGGAGGTCCGCTGATGGACGTTGGCATATATGCGCTTCAGTCGGCGCGAATGCTCGCCGGGGAGGAGCCCGTTGCGGTCTCCGCCATGATGGTGAACACCGATCCCGTCAAGTTCAAGGACATCGAGGAATCGATGACCTTTCAGCTCACGTTTCCGAGCGGCGTCATCGCCGACTGCCGCACGAGCTACAAGGTGTCCGGCATGAACGGCTTTACGGCCTACACGGCGCGCGGGGCGTTTGGGGTCGAGCCCGCGTACGGCTACGCGGGAATCAAGGCCTGGCGCAGCGACGGTGTCGCCCTGCGCTTCGATCCCATCGACCATTTCGTCGCGGAGCTCGACGACTTTGCGCGGTGCGTCCGGACCGGCGCACCGACCAAAGTGCCCGGCGAAGAGGGTTTACGCGACATCCGCATCATGATGGCGGCATACGAGGCGGCGCGTACGGGACGAGCCGTCAACTTTTCTTAGTGTTTTCTTGATGGTCGGACTTGCGCTGGCGTGGTTTAGAGGCAATCACTAGGGGGTGGTTCTCCGCGCTGACCGCGCACGCGTGACAAAGCCGACTCGCCCGATCAACGAAGCACGACGCCTCGAGTTACTGGGGCAATACGACGCGCTCGACAGGGCTCCCTATCAGGCACTGGATGAGCTGACCGCGCTGGCAGCGCGCATCTGTGAGGCGCCCACGGCGCTCGTGTCCCTGGTCGATCGGGACCGCCAGTGGTTCGCATCCCGATTCGGCTGGTCTGCCAGGGAGACGTCCCGCGACATCTCGTTCTGCGGCCATGCCATCAATGAGCCGGATCTGTTCGTCGTGGCCGACGCCACGAAGGACGAGCGCTTTGCAAACAATCCGCTCGTGACGGGCGATCCACGCATGCGCTTTTACGCCGGCGCCCCACTGATCACGCCGGAGGGGCATGCCCTTGGCACGCTATGCGTCATCGATCGGGTCCCGCGCGATCTGAGTCCCATGCAGTTAGAAACGCTCCGCGTACTGAGCCGGCAGGTCATGAGCCAGCTCGAATTGCGGCGCCAGGCTCGCGAGCTCGCTGAGTCCGAGGCGCGCTTGCTCCAGGTATTTCAGCACTGTCCCGTCGGCGTGACGGTTCACCGCGGAAGCGACCGCAGATTTGTCGACGTCAACGGCGCTTTCACGAGACTCGTCGGGTGGGAGCGCCATGACGTCATCGGGCACACCACCGCCGAGATGGGCATCGTGGACGCCGAGGCGGCCGCGCAGCTGCGCCAACGGTTGGAGGCCGGAGGAGCGCTGCGCGACGTCGAGTTGCGGCTCACCACCCGCGCAGGCGACACGCGGTACGTCCTCATGGACACCGAGGCCGTCGAGCTCCGTCACGAACCGCACACGGTCACGACCTTCGTCGACATCACGGAACGCAAGCGCCAGGAGAGCGTGACGAGCGAGCTTGCGGCGATCGTGGAGTCATCGGACGACGCGATCATCGGCAAGGACCTGACTGGCATCGTCACCAGCTGGAATCGCGGAGCCGAGCGCATCTTCGGCTTCACGGCAGCGGAGATGGTCGGTTCCTCGATCGTGCGCTTGATCCCTCCCGACAGGTCAGGTGACGAGGCGGAAATCCTCAGAGAGATCCGGAGTGGCCAAAGCGTCGATCACTTCGAGACCGTGCGTCTGACAAAGGACGGCCGGCGGATCCATGTGTCGGTCACCACATCTCCCATCAGGAACGCGGCCGGCACCATCATCGGCGCGTCGAAGGTCGCGCGTGACATCACCGGCCGACGGGAATCGGAGATGGCCCTCGAGGAGTCGAATCGGCGCTTCCATGAGACCCTCACCACCATCGGCCTCATCGCGATGACGCTGGACTGCGACGGGAACATCACCTTCTGCAACGATTTCCTCCTGCGTCTGACCGGTTGGCGCCTCGAGGAAGTCCTGGGCCGTTCCTGGTTCGACTATTTTCTTCCCGATTCGGCTGCGGACGTCAAGCAGCTGTTCCTCGATACCGTCGACGCGGGCGATATCCCCAAGCACCATTCGAACCCGATCAAGACACGCAGCGGCGAGGTTCGCACGATCGCCTGGAGCAACACGATGCTCCGCGATGCGGCGGGCCACGTGATTGGCACCTCCAGCATCGGTGAGGATGTCACCGAGCGCAACCGCACCGAAGCGCGCTTCCGGCGACTCGTGGACTCGAATGCGCAGGGGGTGATGTTCTGGAATGCACAGGGCAACATCATGGACGCGAACGACGCGTTGCTTCAGATCGTCGGCTACACCCGGGAGGATCTGGCGCGCCGCCGCCTGCACTGGCATGACATGACGCCCCCGGAGTACGCCGATGCAGATCGGCGTGCGCTGGAGGAGCTCACCGCCAATGGCGTCTGCCGTCCGTATGAAAAGGAATACACTCGGCAGGATGGGTCTCGGGTTCCCGTCCTCGTCGGCGCGGCGACGTTCGAGGACAGCCGGGACGAGGGCGTGTGCTTCGTGCTCGATCTCACCGAGCGCAAGAAGCTCGAGCAACAGATTTTTCGTGCGCAGCGCATGGAGAGCATCGGTACCCTCGCCGGCGGCATCGCACACGATCTCAACAACGTGCTCGCTCCCATCATGCTCTCGGTGGAGATATTGAAGGAGCTCGTGCACGACGAGAGCGCACGGGAATTCCTCGAGACGCTTCACGCCAGCGCCCGGCATGGCGCAGACCTGGTCCAACAGGTGCTCGGCTTTGCCCGCGGCGTGCAGGGACAACGCGTTGCGGTCAATCCCGTGCACCTCGTGCAGGAGCTGCTGCGAGTGCTCCGGGATACGTTCCCTAAATCGCTGACGGTGCAGTTCCTTCCGGCGCCGGATCTCTGGACCGTCACCGGCGATCCGACGCAGATGCATCAGGTCTTTCTCAATCTCTGCGTCAATGCGCGCGATGCCATGCCCGACGGCGGCACGCTCGCCATGAGCCTCGAGAACGTCGTACTCGATGACACGTATGCGGCGATGCACCTCGATGGCAAGGTGGGAGCGTACGTCGTCGCGACTGTATCGGACACCGGCACCGGCATACGCCCCGACATCCTGGATCGGATCTTCGATCCCTTCTTCACGACGAAGGAGACGGGCCGCGGCACCGGACTCGGGCTCTCCACGTCCATGGCGATCGTGAAGAGCCACGATGGCTTCATGCATGTCTACAGCGAAGTGGGCGCGGGCACGAAGTTCAAGGTCTACTTCCCGGCGGACGCGTCACGGAGCATGGCAGACGTGGTCGCAGTCGCGCAGACCCGATTGCCTCGCGGCAACGGCGAGATGGTACTGGTCGTGGACGACGAAGAGGCCATCCGCCGCATCGTCGAGGGCACGCTCGAACGGTTCGGGTACCGTGTTCTGTTGGCCACCAACGGCGCGGAGGCCGTGGCCATGTACGCCAGGCGCCGCTCGGAGATCGCGCTCGTGCTGACTGACATGGCGATGCCCGTGATGGACGGCCCGGCCACGATCATCGCGCTGAAGGCCATTGACCCGGACGTGAGGATCGTTGGCTCCAGTGGACTGATGTCCGACAGCGGCGTCGCCAAGGCACTGGGTGCAGGAGTCGTACATTTTGCCCCAAAGCCCTACACGGCCGAAACGCTGCTCCGCATCATCAGGGAGGCGCTGGACGATGGAGCGAATGGCTACTCCACCATGATCTCACCGTCTTGACCCGATGATTCGCCGCGCAGCAGCAGCACGAGCGGCAGACCGATGAAGAAGAGCACGGAGACGAGCGCGAAGACGTGATTGTAGGCGAGCACCGACGCCTGTCGTGCAATCACTCCGTCGAGAAGGCGCATCGCCTGCAACTTCGCGGTGAACGCATCGGCGCCCTTGGCGATCATTCCGTTGGTGGCCGCATCGAGCCACTGGCGACCGGCCACCGACGCGCCGGCGTCCTCCGAGAGAATGGCGTGATTGCGCGCGGTGCTCGTGGTCAACATCGCCGCGGCGATGGCGATGCCGACACTGCCCATGACCTGGCGGACGACGTTGTACAGGCCACTTGCCGCCGTCATCTGTGTCCGCTCGATCGTCGACAGGGCGGCAGTGCTCAGCGCGACGAAGATGAGGCTGAAGCCGACGCCCTGCCACAGTTGGGGCCAGAAGAGGTCCCAATAACCGACGCTCGTCGTCAATTTCGACATCGAGTAGAACGCCGCGCCTGTGATCACAAGCCCGCTCCCCACGAGGATGCGTGGGCCAAGTCTATTGTAGAAGCGCCCGCCGATGGGCATGAGCAGCGCCATCGCGAGACTTCGTGGCATGAGCGTGAAGCCCGCTTGCATTGCATTGAAGCCGAGCAATCTCTGAAGAAAGACAGGCAGCAGAAACAGGCTGGCATTCAGCGCGAGACCGAGTACGCCGCCAATCGCGGTCGCCGAGCCGAACGAAACGTCCTTGAGGATCCGCAGATCGACCGCCGGCTTATCGGTGGTGAGCTCGCGCCACACGAACACCACGAGGCCAATGGCGGCGACGAGGGCAAGGCGCACGATGAACGGCGACGCGAACCAATCGTTCCGCGCACCCTCCTCGAGCATCAGTTGCAGCGCGCCAAGGCCGGCAATGAGCAGTCCGAGCCCGGGCCAGTCGATGTAGCCCTTCTCGCGCACGAGATACGGGGGATCCTCGATGAACCGCGAGACCATGACCACGCTCAGCACGCCGACCGGCACGTTGATGTAGAAGATCCACGGCCAGGAATACTGATCGGTGAGCCACCCTCCTAGCGTGGGCCCGAACGCCGGCGCCAGCACGGCGCCGAGCCCGTAGAGTCCCATGGCAATTCCCTGCTCTTCCGGCGGAAAGGTCTCGCGCAGGATGGCCTGCGGGACCGTGAGAAGAACGCCACCGCCGAATCCCTGGAGCGCGCGAAAGAGCACCATCGGGCCAAGTCCGCGCGCCAGACCACACGCCATCGATGCGGCGGTGAACAGGACCACGCTCGCCATGTAGAAGTTCTTCCGGCCGAATCGCGTCGAGAGCAGTCCGGTGATCGGCATCGCGATCACCTGGGCGAGAATGTAGGCCGTCACCACCCACGTGATCTCCTCGATCGTGACGCCCATCGTCCCGGACATGTCCGGCAGCGCCACGTTGATGATGCTCGAGTCGAGCACGGCCATGATCGTTCCGGTGAGGACCGTGCCGGTGATGATCCACTTGTGCGGCGCCTCCCGCGCGATCGCGGTGCTCATGACGAGTGCCCGCCGGGCAGCGTGTCGGCGTCGTCCCCGGTCGGGCGCGATTCGACGAGCCGCGAGACGATTGCGGCCGCATCGCCGATGGCGATCCGGCCGGTGTTGATCCGCAGGTCGTAGAGCAGCTCACCCCGGACGTCGCTGTGGAAATAGCGCTGAACATAAGCCTGCCGATCATGATCGGCTCGCTGGACGATTGCCGAGACGGTGGCCGGATCGGTGTTCATCCGTTGTGCAATGCGACGCACCCGGACGTCGGGCGGCGCGACGAGGCGGACATGCAGGGCATCGGGTCGGCCGGCAAAGATGCATTGTGCGCCATGCCCGACGACGATCACCGGCAGGGACGCCGCGGCATCCTCGATCACGTGCCGCGTCGCCGCGGCGATGGCGTCGTGACTTGGGACGTCGATCGGCGCCGCGAAGGAATACATCTCGGGCGTGAGGACGATGAGCACCGAGGCAATCCGGGCGAGCAGGGAGGGAGGGTGCTCATCGAACCGCTCGACCGTTCCGTCGTCGAGGCGGAGCCGGTCGGCCACCCGGTGCACGATGTCGTGATCGAGCACCGGCCAATCGAGGAGACGACCCACCTCGCGCGCCAGCTCGCTGCCACCGGCGCCGAATTCTCGACTCACGGTGATGAGTCGGATCGGCCGTCCCTGTTCGTCGCGTGACATACTCTTGAGTCAAATACTCACTATTGCGGGATGGTTCCCTCGGCAACGCCTGGCTAACGGGCCGAGCGACCCGCGGGCCGCAAGCCGTGCAGGAGCAGGTCGGCCGTGGAGTCGATCAACTGATCCGGATCGATCGCCACGCCCGGTGCACCGTCGCCATACTGCCGCCACACGAACTGGAGCAGGAGTCCCGACAGCGCGATGCGGGCCGCGACATCGCTGTCCGCATCGGCGCGAAACTCACCGCTCTTCTTCCCTCGCTCGATGAGCCGCGCGAGCAGCTCCCAGGCACGTACTGGCCCTGTCTCCAGCCACCGGTGATGAACCTGCGGTACGTCCCGCGCCACGCCCTGCACGAGGAGCGACAACACGCTCAGCCGCGTCTCATCCAGGTTGCCGAACCCTCGGCGCAGCAGCAGCCGGATTGCCGCCGAGACCGGTCCCTTTCTCGAGCGCAGCGCGTCCTCGAGAGGTCGGAATGCGCGCTCGTGATAGTGGTCGATGGCGCGAAGGAGCAGATCCTCCTTCGTGTCGAAGTAGTGGTAGATCGTGCCCTTCGTGACGCCCACCGCGTCGGCGATGTCCTCCAGTCGCGTGTTGCCATAGCCGCGCTCCGCAAAGATCCGGAGTGCCGCTTCCAGCAACTCGTTCGGCCGCTCGTCGGGCCGCCGCTCCCACCGCAGGACTCTGGCCGGCATCGCACCGGGGTTAATTGACCTCTGGGTATATTAATGGGCCCACCCGGCGGCAGTCAACCGACCCTACTTCCCCACCTTGGCATAATCGACCATCCACGTCCGCAGCCCGTAGTTCGGCAGGTTCTTCGTGTGGCCGGCGACGAGCTGCTTGTTGTACTCGACGAAGTACAGATCGAACGGATCCGACTCGTCGGCGTCGCGAATGAGGAGATCGGTATCCGTCATCGTGAGCTTGCCGAACGTCAGGCGCGCCCCGCGGAAGTACACGAAGTTGCTCACGCCGCTGTCCGGGCGAACATAGGTGCCGAAGATCGTGTCCTCGGCCGTGCGGGCAAACTGCTGAACGAGCATGTCGCCGTCCACGCGCACCGACGTCAGGCGCCCATCGACCAGCGGCGGCGGGATGATGGCCAGCGGCTCGAGGAAGAGGTCGTCGCCCTTGACGGAGACGCCCCGCGCCTTGCTCAAATCCATGAAGTCGGCGAGATGGAGGTGCAGCGCGTGCATGAGCGCGAGGCCGTTCACGGAGAAGATCTTGAGCTCGTCGGGGTGAAGGCGTAGCCGGCCGTCCGGTTGCAGCGCGGGGATGCTCTTCATCTCGAAGGGAATGTCCACGCCCTTGTGCAGGGTGCCCTTCTGAATGAGCGCGCCGTTCTCGATGTGAACGCGAAGATGTTTGATGGGCGCGCCCGGATAGTTGAACGCGACGTCGTTGAGCAGTGCACTGATCCCGTCGCCATCGAGCGCGACGGTGCCATTCGTCGCCTGAACGCGGAACGACTTCGGATCGTCGAGCGACGCGATGGCACCAGCCACGCTCGAAATCACGCGTCCTCGGAGCGACCGCACGTGCATGACGCTTCGGCTGTCGATATGGAGATCCACGTTGCGCATCTCCATCCACAAGCTCGAATCAGGCGCGCTCATCGTTGCGGACGACCGAGGTGGGTCGAGCACGGCGGCGGGCGGGCGCATGCCGGCCGTGAGCCACAGCGCCGCGGCCGCTCCCGCGAAGAGCGCACACCGCCGCAGCGTGGCTGCGCCAATCGGATGAGCCTGGTGCGCCTGAGGGGTCACCGCCACCGCCAGTTTGGACGGAGCAACGGCCATTGCACCATCCATTCCCGAGCGTGCTAGGCGGTCACAATGATCTTCCCCTGCATCTTCGGATGCAGCGAGCAGAAGTAGCTGTACGTCCCCGGCGTTCTGATGGCCGCCGTAAAGCGATGGTCCGTGTCCAGCACCGGTGACGGCTTGAAGGCATTCTGTACGCTCACGATGAGATGCGGAACGTCGTCCTTGTTGACCCACACCACCGGCGATCCAGCCTTGACGGAGAGCACATTCGGCGTGAAGCTGAAGTTGTCGATGCCAATCTCGTTGGCCGCGAGCGTGAGGCTCCTCCGCTCCGTCTTTCGCCGCATCATCGCGTCGTGGGAGGCGGCCTCGAACGCCGGCGCCTCGCCGGACAGGGTCGCATCGACCACGGCCAGCGCGCTTCGTCCGGGAACGAACGTCACGTTGGTGATGCCGAGCACGCTCTTCAATCTCTCGGGCTCGACCTTCATCGGGCCGGGCGATGGTGCCGTGCCCGGTGTCGGCTGGGGAAAGGCTGTGGACATCGCCGTGTGGAAGGACACGTTGCCCTCGACCTTCTGCATGATCTGGTGAATGTGACCGTTCAGGACCGTCACGGACCCGAACCGCTTCAGCAGCGCCAGCGCTTGCTGAGAATCGTCCGTACCCCAGCCCCATTCCGGATAGACCGTCCACAGTGGAACGTGCGCGAACACCACCACCGGCGTGCTGGCTGAAAGGTGGGTGACATCCCTCTTCAGCCACGCGATCTGCTCCGCGCCCAGCGAGCCAAGGCCACCCGCTTTCAGGTCGAGCACGTTGACCAGACCGACGAAGTGCACGCCCGAATGATCGAAGCTGTGCCAACCGCCGCCGTGCGTGCCCTTCCCATAGCGCTGGAGGTACCCTGCGCCGTTGTCCGTCGCGACGTCATGCTCGCCTGGGACGTAGAAGACGCGATCGGTCTTCAGACCCTTCAGCACGTCGCGGGCGGTGTTGAACTCCTCAGGCTTCGCGAGCTGGGTGATATCGCCTGTGTGCAGCACGAGGGCCGGGCTCTGTGGCAGCGCGTTCACTCGCGTTACGGCCTCCTGAAGCGTCGCCGTCACATCCTTGTTTGCTTCCTTGCTGAAGCCGATGTGACTGTCGCTGATCTGGACGAAGAAGATGCTCTTTCGCTGTGCGTCGGTGAGGAACGGCAATCGACCCACGGGAAAGGACGTCGGGATTCCGGCCGCCATTCCCCACACCGTCGCGGTGCCGGCCCACGCCATACAACGCAGAAAGCCTCGGCGATCCAGGCCGTCGTCACTGGCCGCAGTCGTGATGAAGTTGGATCCGGCTGGATGGGTATTTCCGTGTTCGTCGAACCGGTCGTCGTCGCGGTCGCGGTGGCGGCTCATTGAAGTCGGTCCTCCGTGGATAGTGGCGTGAGATCATGCCCTCTCCATCCAAGACCGTCCGGCGTTCGACGTTATTCCCGACGATACAGGGTGACGAATTGCTCGAGCTCACGGGCGTTCAGATCGGACGCCACCCAAAGCTCCACACCCCCATCGCTCCAATGGACGACGTGGTATCCCTTCTCGATGGACGTTACCGGGGTGTGCGCGGTGCGGTCCTCTGTCGGCCACGAGAAGACATTGATGACGTGCTGGCGTCGCACATACACCACGGTGGCGACGGTCCGTCCGCCGACGTAGTCCAGCCGGCCACCCGCGAGTGGAAAGCCGGCCGAGTCGAGGCGGGGCACGAGCGGTGAGAGATCGACGCGTCCGTTGAACCACGGTTTGACGTTGTGCGAATCGTTCGACGCCACGTCCGTCAGGTGACCCGGCATGAGCGACCGTAGATGGCTCGACAGCACCTGCTCCGCGATGGCCGGTCGCGACGCTTCTCGACGCGCGACAGCGAACGAGGCTCCCCCACTCACCACGGCGATGAGCGCACCGGCGACAAGCAGGCCCGTCCACGGGCGGCCGGGCGTCGTGACGTCGGCGAGGACTCCCGTTGATTGTGAGAGCGCGCTTCGAATACGAGCCTTGAGCACATCGGGCGCGCGTGGCCGAGCGAGCCCTTCCCGCAAACGTCGTGAAAGGGATTGCAGCATCTCGTGTTCGGCGGCGCAGGCCGCACACGATGCAAGGTGATCTCGCATCGTCTCCGCCTCCTCTGGCATCAGCTCGCCGTCCACGTATGACGTCAGCGCGTCACGACACTCCGCGCACCGCATGTCAGCTCGCCTCCTCGATGAGAAGACCCAGTGAGGACGCGAGTCGTTTGCGCGCACGTGCCAGCCGCGACATGACCGTCCCCATCGGCACGCCGGTGATCTGGCTGATCTCCCGGTATGACAGTTCCTGTAGCTCGCGTAACACGATGACCTCGCGGAATTCGGGAGGAAGGCTGGCCACGGCTCGATCGATCACGGCGCTGTCGGATGAGCGGATGGCTCCCGCATCCGTGTCCGTTCCGCGGAGCTGTGACGACGTCTCGGCGTCAGCGTATGAGACGGAGAGACCGTCAGTGCGGTAGCGCCTTTGCCATGTGTAGCAACAGTTGCGAACGATGGCGAGCAGCCACGCCCGCGCGTCGCCGTCACGGAAGCCGTCGAAGTACCGGAGTGCGCGCAGAACCGCCTCCTGGACGACGTCCTGCGCGTCGTGCTCGTCGCGAAGCAAGTGACACGCAAGCGCGTACGCATCATCCAGATGCGGTAGCACGAGTCGTTCGAATGACTCGACCTCGCGATGTGCCATCGTGGCCGGTTTTGGCTTGAGGGACAGTACTGCCTTACCTGAAGACTACTGTCCGTACGCGCTTATTCCCGGGACGGTGCTGTCCTAGCCATCGAGCACCTCCCTGACCTTCCGCGAGAGCGCCAATGGCGTGAAGGGCTTCTGAAGGAACGGCGCACCTTCGACCATGATGCCGTGTCGCACGATTGCGTCGTCCGCGTAGCCGGACATGTAGAGGACACGCAGTCCAGGGCGAGCAGACGTCAGTCGCTCGAACAGTGGCGGCCCGTGCGACTCGGGCATGATGACGTCGCTCACGAGCAGATGGATCGGGCCCTGATATCCGTCGGCCCGTTGCGCGGCCTCGCGCGGATTGCTCGCCTCGATCACGTGATATCCGTAATGCTCGAGCGTCACGCGCGCCAACCGTCTCACGGCATCGTCGTCCTCCACGAGCAACAGCGTCTCCGAGCCCTTCTTGCTTCCCGCCTCGCTCGACGATGCGACGGCCGCTGCGTCCGCCCGCGTCACGCGCGGAAGGTATATCTCGAAGGACGCACCCTGTCCGGGCTGGCTGTGGACCACGATGTCTCCGCCGCCTTGCTTGACGATGCCGTACACCGTCGCGAGCCCCAGTCCGGTTCCGCGGCCAGCGCCCTTGGTCGTGAAGAAGGGTTCGAAGATCCGCTGACACGTCGCCTCGTCGATACCCACGCCGGTATCCGCAACGCCCAGCTTGACGTACTGCCCTGGCGTGACTGGCAGATGCCGCTCCCGATAGTGTTCGTCCAGCGTGACGTTCCGTGTCTCGATCGACAGCCGGCCACCGCGCGGCATGGCATCGGCGGCGTTGATCACCAGGTTGACCAGAATCTGCTCGAGCTGCGTCGGATCGATCAGAACGAGACCGCCGGCGGCCGCGAGGTCGAGGCTGATGTCGACACTTTCGACGATCAATCTCCGCAGCATCAACTGCATGCTGCTTACGAGCGCATTGACGTCCACCACCTTCGGCTGCACGACCTGCTTTCGGCTGAACGCCAGAAGCTGCCGGGTGAGAGCGGCCGCGCGCTCGCCCGCCCTTCTGATCTCGACCAGATCCACTCGCGCGGGATCATCCTCGGCCATTTCAGCCAACCGGATTTCACTGAAACCGAGCACCGCCGTGAGCACATTGTTGAGGTCATGCGCAATCCCGCCGGCAAGCAGGCCGAGGGCCTCCATTTTCTGCGCTTGACGAAGCTGGTCTTCCGTGTGACGGACCTCGGTAATGTCTTCCGCCAGCCCGCCACCCGGTACGCATGTCCACGGTGATCGTACACGGGGAAGGTCCGTGCACGTACCCACCGCATGGAGCCATCGGGCCTCACGACGCGATAGATGCCATCGGTTGGCGCCGCGGCGTGGTGGCGCGTGAGCGCTTGCTCCATACTCTGGCGATCGTCGATGTGGATCGCCTCCAGAAAGGAGCGAGGATTCTCGTACAGACTGTTGCGACTTCGCCCGAAGACCACCTCGTACATCGGGCTGACGTACGTGACCCGACTATCGGCAACCTCGTGCGACCAAAACACCTCACGGATGTTCTCGGCGATCTGGCGAAAGCGCTGTTCGCTCTCGGTCAGTGCGGCGGTGTGCTGGAGAATTCCACTTCTCAGTGAGCGGTTCCACCAGAAGAGCGACGCGATGACCACGATCGCCACCGCCGCGATGATGGCCCCGTTTCGAGCGTAGGGACCGTACCGCGTGTACCCAGTGATGGAGCTTCCGAACCATTTCTCATTGAGGCGCTTGAGCTCACTCGAGTCGATAGCGGCAAAGCCCCGCGTCACTATGCGGAACGTCGCGGTGTCACCCTCGTGCACGGCGCGCCGCAGCGAATCGCGAAACATCGGCGCCGAGTGCCGGAATTCGGTGTCGATGCCCAGCTTCGTGAGCTGATACACGGCGGCGGGCGCGTCGGCGAGAAAGACGCCGATCTTGCGCTGCCTTGCCCCTTCGATGATGGCGTCGTTGTTGGGAAATGGGACTACGGTCGTCACTCCGTATTCACGAAGCCGGTCGACGTGTTGATCACCTGCCTTGACGCCAACCGGAAATCCCTTCAGCGACGCGATGTCCGTGATCCCCGCGATGTCCTTGCGAAAGAAGATCGAGGCCTCGATCACGGCGTATGACGGGGTGAAGGCATAGTAGGGCAGTCGGTCACGGGTCTCGACGATGCAGTCGATGACGTCGAACTCGCCGGCACGCATGCGGCGCAGAGCCTGACTCCAATCCAGCGACTGGATTTCGACCTTGATGCCCGTCTTCCGTTCCCAGGCCCTCCATTGGTCGATGAGGAGGCCCTGTAGCGTGCCGTCGCTCGATCGAAACACGTATGGCGCATACGCATTGTCCATCACGACGCGAATGGATCGCCGGGCCTCGACGCTCTGGGACGCGAGACCCCAAGGCACGCTTGAGAAGAGGAGTGCCGTCAGGAAACACGTTCGGCGCGTGGCGTCCATTTTTGTGAACTGGCTTTGCCTCGGGCTGTGCTCGTATGCAATTCGCTGTCCGGTGGGTGGGAGTCAAACGTTTTCACCGGGCGATCAGGATCATCAGAAAGTTGCAGCGCCGGCCTCAGGGCGCGCGGGTCAGCGTGAACACGGTGAGCTCGGGCGCTGCGTGCACGCGCGCCGGCACGTAGCTGAATCCTATCCCGCGGTTGACGTAGAGCCGATTGCCTGGCTGGCCGTAGTTGTCGATCCAGCCGGCGACGCCCGAGCCCTCGTTGCTGAACCGGTGGCGCCATACCCAATCCGAGATGTATGGAATGCCGATCTGCAGCCCGTGCGTGTGCGCGGCGACGGCAAAGGGCGCCGCGCCCGGCGGAACCTTCGCGTACGAATCGGGATCGTGCATGAACACGATTCGGGGAGCGCCATCGGGCACGCGGCCCAAGGCCGTCATCACGCTGTCGTCCTTCGCCCACTTCTCACCGACGCCCACGAGGTAGAGTTGCGGCGAAGCGGCGCTGTCCGCACCAGGCAGCACCAGCAACACGGCGCGATTGTCCATCATGTGGACACCGGCGCTGTCGAGTGCGAAGCGGACGCGATGCGCCACATGACTCACTTTCGCCGATCCCTCGTTCATGAGCGAGTAGTCGTGATTGCCGAGCACCGCATAAATGGGAAGTCGGTGGTCGAGCAGCGGCTGGAGGATGCCGAGCACCTCGGCCATCTGCGAATCGACGCTGTCGTCCGCATCGTACACGAAATCCCCAGCGATGAGCACCGCGGCCGGATTGATGTCTACCACCTGGCGAACGAGCCGCCGGGCCGCATCCCGGTTCGACCACCACATGCCGATCTGAAGGTCGGCGAACACGACGATCTGCTTCCCTTCCCAGGCCGTTGGGAGTTGCGGGATCGAAGCGGCCTCGTTCTCGCGCACCACGAATCGCGGCTCGATGGCCGTACCGTAGACTGTGATGGCAGCCAGGACCTTCAGCAGCAGCCACATCCGGGCCACCCGTTGGAAGAGGACGCTGTCGCCTCTGCATAGCGCGCACCGTCGTCGTGACATCGCGGGCGGCGCGGCACGCTCGCTGCGCGTTGGCGGATGGAGGTCGCCATGCCCGCATACGCCGACGACAAGCTGGAACGCACGATCTCGATTCGCGCCGACTCAGTCGCACTCGAGGGAACGCTGGGTGTGCCGGCCCACGCGCAGGGCCTCGTGCTCTTTGCCCACGGCAGCGGAAGCAGCCGGTTCAGCCCGCGCAATCGCTTCGTCGCCCGTGTCCTGCGTGATGCCGGGCTCGGCACCCTCCTGATCGATCTTCTCTCGCCGAGTGAGGAGGAGGCCGACGAGGTCACGCGGCATCACCGTTTCGACATTCCGATGCTCGCCGACCGGCTCACCATCGCCATCGAGTGGCTCGGCCACGACGATGGCAGGGCCGACCTTCCAGTCGGGCTCTTTGGCGCCAGCACCGGAGGAGGCGCCGCGCTCGTGGCGGCCGCGGGCCGGCCCGATCGCGTTGCTGCCGTCGTCTCGCGCGGCGGACGCCCGGATCTGGCAGGCGCATCACTTCCGCTCGTCGAAGCCCCGACCCTACTCATCGTGGGCGGACGCGACGAGGCCGTGATCTCCCTCAACGAGCGCGCGCGGAGCGCGATGCACGCGGAGGTGCAGCTCGAGATCGTACCGGGCGCAACACACTTGTTCGAGGAGCGAGGCGCCCTGGAGCGCGTTGCTTTGCTCGCTCGCGATTGGTTCTTGCTGCATCTGCGCCAAGCCGCTCCTCGACTGCGATTCTGATCGAACTCGGCGGGTCCATGTGGCGCGTCACTTGCTGCCCGGAACCCTTTGAGTTTTTGCAGCCAAAGGAGGGAACCCATGAGTTACAGATTCCACGTTTCGAGCCCCGATCGGTAATACGTCGGGCCATTCATGATTTTCGACCCGCGTGCGCGAAGAACCGACGCGCCGGAGCCGCTGGACACACAGCTCCGTCGCGCGGTGCGGCCGCTTGAATCGCCTGAGGACCTCGATCCTCTCATCGACGCAATCGACGACGCGCGCTTCGTCCTGCTTGGCGAAGCCACCCACGGCACGTCGGAGTTCTACACCTGGCGTACGGAGATCTCGAAACGCCTCATTCTGGAGAAAGGCTTCTCGTTCATCGCCGTGGAAGGTGATTGGCCGGACTGCTACCGCGTCAACCGGTACGCCAAGTGGATGACGGACTCCGGCACCAGTGCCGAGGAGGTGTTGCACGCGTTCGTGCGGTGGCCGACGTGGATGTGGGCGAACCGCGAAGTCGTCGACCTGGTCGAGTGGCTTCGCGACCACAACCATCGCCTGAGTGAAGCGCAGCAGGTGGGCTTCTACGGGCTCGACGTATATTCGCTGTGGGAATCGATGGCCGCCGTCGTCGAATATCTGGACCGAGTCGACCCGGCTGCGGCGCGCAACGCCCGTCGCGCGTATGCGTGCTTCGACCCGTACTATGAGGACGCACAGGAGTACGCTCGCGCGACGGCGCTCGTTCCGACGTCATGCGAGGACGAGACCGTTCACATGCTCCGCGCGCTTCGCACCCGCGCACCGGAGTACCGTCAGGACGGGCGTGACGCCTTCTTCAACGCCGAGCAGAATGCGCTCATCGCGCAGAACGCGGAGCGTTACTACCGAACGATGATTCGCGGCGGCGCGACGTCGTGGAACGTGCGCGACTACCATATGGTCGAGACGCTCGATCGACTCGCCATGCATCACGGCCCGCTCTCAAAGGCAATCGTCTGGGAACACAACACCCATATCGGCGACGCACGGTTCACCGACATGGCGCGCCAGGGCATGGTGAACGTGGGACAGCTCGTCCGTCAGGCGCACGGTGAGCGTCCGGCCGAGCGAGACGGGGTGATGCTGGTCGGATTCGGCACGCATCGCGGCACGGTGATCGCCGGATCGGAATGGGGCGCCCCAATGGACCGGATGCACATGGCCACCGGTCGTGCGGGAAGCTGGGAGGATCTGCTTCACCAGGCCACCGGCGGCGTGAATGCACTGTTGTTGTTCGACGGTAGCGCGAACGGTGGCGTTGCGCGTCTCGACCAGCCGGTGGACCATCGCGCCATTGGCGTCGTCTATCATCCCGGCGCCGAGCGCTGGGGCAACTACGTGCCGACGATCGTGCCGCGTCGATACGACGCGTTTCTATTCATCGACGAGACGCACGCGGTTGACCCGCTTCACATGCCGGTCACGGTCGAGGCCGAACTGCCGGAGACGTATCCGAGCGGCATGTAGCCGTCTTCAGGGCTTCTCCGGGCCCGGCTCGCGCTCCGCGCCTCCGCTTCCGGCCGAGCCAAACCGCAACTTCGACAACGGATTGTCGGATTTCTTGCGCTCGGTCCCGGGTGCGTCAGCGGGCTCGTCGGATGCCGAAGGCTTGGCGGTCCTGGCGCTGTCAGGCCGTTGTGATGGCTTTGGATCCTTCATGTGATTCGCTCCGGCGAGGGGTTTACGTCCACAGCCCGTGATGCGGCATTGTCCGTGCCGCAGTTTGTGGCGGCGACGCGTTCGCTCAGCCGATGCGCACGACATACCTTTGAGCTGTGATTATTCCCGCTCCGTCCCAGTCGGCCGAGTGGCCGCCCCTCGCTCTCGAGAGCTGGCAGCCGACACAGCGGACGCTGCATCGGTGGGCGCAAATCGTCGGAAAGACGAGGCTCACACTTTCGCCGTTCGAGAATCATTGGTGGCATTGCGTCCTGTACGTCACCGCCCGCGGCCTGACGACGTCACCGATGCCGCATCGCGGCAGCGTTCTCGAGATAGAGCTCGATTTCCTGGACGACGTCCTGCTCGCGCGGACGAGCGACGGCCGCACCGAGCGCTTGCCGTTGAAGGACGGGACGATCGCCGGATTCTATCAGGACTACCGTGCGATGCTCTCATCGCTCGACGTCGATGTGCACATTCACGGCGCCCCGAATGAAGTGCTCGACGCGACACCGTTCGCCGACGACCACATGCACGCCGCCTATGACGGCGATGCCGCGCGGCGGTGTTGGCAAGTGCTCATCCAGGCGGATCGTGCATTGAAGCAGTTCCGCGGCGACTTTACGGGAAAATGCAGTCCCTCGCACTTCTGGTGGGGCGGTTTCGATCTGGCCTGCACGCGATTTTCCGGACGGCGCGCGCCGCAGCACCCGGGCGGAATTCCCAACTGTCCGGATTATGTGACGCGCGAGGCATACTCGCACGAGTGCATCAGCGCGGGGTGGTGGCCCGGAATGGTGGGGTCACCTGTTCCCGATGCGGCGTTCTACGCGTATGCGTATCCCGAGCCGGACGGATGCAGCGCCGCCCCAATCGGGCCGAAGGCTGCCAGGTATGATGCCGCGATGCGTGAGTGGATCCTGCCATACGAGGCCGTTCGCACGGCCACCGATCCTGACGCGTTGATCGCGGAGTTTCTCCAGACTACCTATCAGACGGCGGCGACACTCGGCGGATGGGACGTCGAGTCGTTTCGTTCATCGTACGACACTGTTCGCCGTGAACGAAAGGCGGCGGCAGGTGGTGCGCGTACCCGAGCAGACGGTCAGACAAATGCCAGCGACGCAGTGTAAGCACATCGAGAACATTCAGGGCAAGGAGCCGCGGACGCCGGCGGGATGCGAGGAGTGTCTTGCCGCCGGTGGAAGGTGGCTGCATCTCCGGCTCTGTCTCGAGTGCGGACACGTCGGGTGCTGTGACGACTCGCCGAATCGACACGCGACGAAGCACTTTCACGAGACGCAGCATCCGGTCATCCGCAGCTTCGAGCCTGGCGAGGATTGGGGCTGGTGCTTCGTCGACGAAATGTTCTTCGAGCAGGTTCCCGACTTCGGGATCAGAACCCTGGCGCACCGCTGACGCGGACTGCCCGACTCAGGTCCACGCCAGCGTCGTTATCGAATCCGCCGGCAGCTGGAGCACCACAGCGCGACCTTCGACGACGATGCGCTGGGTCGCTCCGCTGGCGCCGCGATTCGTCAGGACCACCACCCGACTCTCATCGGGATTCTCGAACGCAACATGGGCGACTCCCGCGTGGCCCCCTGTGGACTCGAGGACGCGCGCGCCACGCCGGACATGCCGTGAATAGTGCGCGAACGCCCAGAACTGTCCGCTGCGCGTCACCGCCTTCGTCTTGCTGTCGATCGTGACGACTCCACCGCACGGGAAGGGCCCGATGTTCGGATTGCCCTTCTCGTCCAGCGCGAGGTTCCAGGCGATGATGCAGCGCGACCAGTTGCGCAGGATCCCCGCGAAATCCGATGCCCAGCGCCCCCAGTCCGTCAGATAATTGTTGGACGTGATGTCCGGTCCGCCTTCCGTCCAGTACGCGTGCTTGTCGGGATACGCGTCGTGGACGCGTGTCATTTCACCCGGCGTGCCGAGGTATCCGTGCCACGCGACGCCATCAGCGAACCGGCGCACCGCATCGTCCTGGAGTGACGCGAGCGCGCGTCCCCAGAGGTTGTAGTTGTGGTCGATCAACCAGATCTTCGTGCGAAGCCCCGCCTTGACGAACGCGGGTCCGAGATGCTGGCCGACGAATCCGACCTCGATCTCCTGCGGCCAGGTGCATTGCGGCATCCGTCCATCCTGGTCGGTGTCCACCTCGTTCTGCGACGTCACCGCGTCTACCACCACTCCCTCCGCGGCGTATGCCTCCACGAACTTCGTCATGTACTGGGCGTACTCGGCGAGGTAGCGGCGGCGAATCGTGCCTCCCATGAGCGAGTTGTTGTCCTTCATCCATCCGGGCGGACTCCATGGTGAAGAAAGGAGGAAGAGCTCCGGATTCACTTTTCGCGCCTCGCGCAACATCGGCAGGATCCACTGCTTGTCGTGCGCAATGGAGAACCTGGTGAGCTGCGGATCCGGCGTGGGGCTGTCGTCGTAGCTGTAGGGTTTCGTCGAATAGTCGCTCGAGCCGATACAGCTCCGGCCAACGGACAAGCCCATCTCCGACGGATGAAACAACTCGTGAAAGAGCTCGGCGCGTGCGTCCGGCGTCAACACGTTGAACATGTACGTGGCCGCGTCGGTGAACGCGCCGCCGAAGCCGAGCACTTCCTGCTTCTTCTTTGCTGGATCGAGCGCGATGTCGTCCGGTCCGTGGATGGCACCCGCTTGCCATGAGAAGTCGAATAGTGGCTCGTGTCGCAGTCTTCCCACGGTTTGCCAGGCATCGATCGGCGTGCGGGGCGCAATCATCACGATCTGCGCCGCGGCGGTGGCGAGAGGAATACCATAAAGCGCCACAGTGGCTCCGGCGCCCACGGCACCCGACCTGAGGAACTCGCGGCGGCTCACATCGGACGGAGGCACGGCATCGCTGTCAGGTATGTTCATCGTCTTTCTCGAAGTCGGACTGCGGCGAACGTATCACTTCCAGACGAACGTCGCCACCGACGCTGCCGGCAGCGTAAACGTGAAGGCACGGCCCGACGCGCGAGCGACGAACGAGCTCGGCGCCGTCCCGCCATTCAATACGATCAACGCGATCGACGCATCATCAGCGTTCTGAAACGCTACATGGTCGAGCCCCTGCGCGCCCGAAGAAGCGATCCGCACCGCCCCCGGTCGCACGAACTTGCTCGCATGCGCCAATGCGTAGTACTCGACGTTGCGCGTGACGCCGCCGGAGGCGCTCACGGTCACGACGCCGCGACAGTTGCCACAGCCGCCGAGATGCGGCCCATTCTTCTCGTCGAGCGCGAGATTCCAGAGCGCGACCCCGCGCGCCCAGCCCCGTGTCGCGCCGATGATCAACTGCCCGACGTCGAACTTGAGGTTGTCCGCGAAGACCGGTGCCCAGTCACCGCCTGAACATTCCGTGAAGTAGACGTCCTTGTCTGGATATGCGTCGTGCACCAGAGACTGCACCGACACGTTGCCCGCGTAGCAGTGCCACGCGACGCCCTGTACGTAGCGCCGCGCCAAAGAATCCTTCAGCACACCGAGCGGCTGCTGTGGCAGATCCCAGTTGTGGTCCCAGTCCCAGATCTGCGTCTTGAAGCCCGCTCTTGCGAGCGCCGGTCCGAGATGGCGACCGATCACCTCCGCGCGTTGCGACGGGTCGAGGCGCATCCCCGGATAGTTGTTCGGTTCGAACGCCGGCTCGTTCTGAAGGGTGATGGCCGCAACCGGCACGCCCTCGGCTGCATACGCCTGGACGAACTTCACGAAATAATCGGCGAATGACGGAAATGCCTCCGGCTTCAGCGTGCCGGTGATGAGACTGCCGCTCGTTTTCATCCAGGCGGGCGGACTCCATGGGCTCCCCACCATTGTGAGCTGCGGATTGATCGCCAGCGCGCGCTTGATCACCGGAAGGCGATCGGCGCGATCGACGTCGATCGAGAATTTCGTCAGCGCACTGTCCGTTTGACCCGATGAGATGTCGTCGTAGCTGTAGTGCCGCAGCGAGAAGTCAGACGCGCCCATGGTGATGCGCGCGAAGCTGAGTCCAATGCCTCCGTCTCGTCCGAAGAGATCCTGGAGCAGCGCTTCACGCTGCGACGCCGACATCTTCTCCTGGATGAGATACACGGACGCGTCGGTGAATGCGGCGCCGAAGCCGATCATGCGTTGATAGGTCGTCGTGGGATCGACCGTGATCACAGGAAGGGCTGTCGCGCTGTCGGCGCGAAGATGCAAGTCGGGCGCACGGCTCAGCAGAAGGCTCTGGTCGCCGGTGGTGAGCCACACCTGGACTGGTGCACCCTCTGGCGATACAGGCACCGGAGCCGGCGAGGAGGGCTGGCTGGCGGATCCGCAGCCAACGAGGCCCGCGACGAGTACAATCGAGGCGATAGTGGACGCGCTGCTTGTCGGCATAGATATCCACGATAATCACCGCATCGGCGCCGGGCGAGTTTTTCGCTCCGAGGCATCGCGTGCCATGAGACAGGCCGGAACCCCGCATTATTTCGTGGTTGAGGACGAACGGGTCATTCGATTCGATGCACGCCGGGCGAAGGACATTCCGCTGCTTGTGGAGGCGCTGAGGCCGACGAGGTAGGAGGCAGCGGGCGTTCGCGGAGACGGCGTCTGAGCGTGCTCGGGCCGAGCTTCGCCGGCCCGAGCGTTTACGCGAAGTCCCGCCGTCGGAGCGAGAGCCCCGCCTGCCGTCACACGCCAGTTGAAGGTCACATTTTGTGGGCTGAGGGCCGTCTTGCGCTCGCCGCGCCCTCCGAACATTCTCGCTCATCGCCACACGAGTTGGACTCATGGAGATGAAACCGGTGCACGTCGCCCGCACCCCGCAGGTCTACGATGCCATCGTCGTCGGCTCCGGCATCTCGGGCGGCTGGGCGGCCAAGGAGCTTTGCGAGAAGGGTCTCAAGACCCTCGTCCTCGAGCGCGGCCGCCCACTCAAGCACGGCACCGGCTATGTCACCGAGCACAAGGCGCCCTGGGAGCTTCCGAATCGGGGACGGCTGAACCCCGAGCCGCTCGAGAAGGACTACTTCATACAGAAGCGCACGGGCTTCCTCGGCGAAGAGAACCTGCACTTCTTCTTCCGCGACTCGAAGAGTCCGTACGTGGAAGACAAGCCCTTCACCTGGGTGCGCGGCGATCAGGTCGGCGGCAAGTCCCTCATGTGGGGACGCTACACCTTCCGCCACAGCGACCTCGATTACACCGCAAACCTGCGCGAAGGGATCGCCGTCGATTGGCCGATCCGGTACGCCGACATCGCGCCGTGGTACACCTACGTGGAGAAGTTCGCCGGCATCAGCGGCGAAAAGCTCGGGCTTCCGCATCTGCCGGATGGACACTTCCAGAAGCCGATTCCGCTGAACGTGGTGGAGAAGGACCTTCGTCGCCGCATCGAAGCCCTGTACCCGGAGCGCCGTCTCACCATCGCGCGTGCCGCCGTACTCACCGAGCGAATCGGCGACCGGCTGCCGTGCCACTACTGTGGTCCGTGTTGGCGCGGCTGTTCAACGGGGAGCTACTTCTCGAGCCTTTCGTCGACTCTTCCCGCTGCCGCGGCCACAGGGAATCTTACGCTGCGCCCACACAGCGTCGTGCACAGCGTGATTCTCGACGAGAAAAAGGATCGCGCAGTCGGAGTTCGTGTGATCGACGCCGAAACAAAGGAGATGCTCGAGTTCCACGCCCGAATCATTTTTCTCTGTGGCTCGACGCTCGGCTCCACGCACGTGCTGCTCAACTCGCGATCGCCTCGTTTCCCCGATGGACTCGGCAGCTCGAGCGGCGAGCTCGGACACAACCTGATGGATCATCACTTCCAGGTTGGCGCATCCGGCGAAGTGGAGGGGTTCGAGGACCACTATTACTACGGCAACCGTCCGGTCGGCTTCTATATCCCCCGGTACAGAAACATCAGCGAGACGACGAAGATGGAGACCTTCCTTCGCGGCTACGGCATCGAGGGCGAGGCGGGCCGGCCGAGTTGGGGCCGAGGCGGCGACATCCCGGAGTTTGGCGCATCGCTCAAGGCCAAGCTGCACGACCCGGGTCCGTGGGAGGTGGGACTCACCGGATTCGGCGAAACCCTTCCCCGCCACGAGAACTTCGTCACGCTCGATTCAGAGAAGGTCGACTCTTACGGGATTCCGCAGTTGCGCATCAACTGCTCGTGGGGACCGAACGAGCTCGCGATGCGGAAGGACATGGCCGCGTCGATGGCGGAGATGCTGGAGCGCTCGGGATTGAAGAAGGTGCGCCCGTACGACGCGTACGTCGAAGGCTCCATCGGCGCCGAACCGGGACTCGGCATTCATGAAAATGGAACGGCACGCATGGGACGAGATCCGAAGACGTCCGTGCTGAATGGGCACAACCAGGTGTGGGACGCGCCGAATGTCTTCGTCACAGACGGGGCATGCATGACGTCGTCGCCCTGCCAGAATCCGTCCATCACCTACATGGCGCTCACCGCACGTGCGGTGAATTACGCGGTGGCCGAGTCGAAGCGAGGTCGCTTATGAATCGTCGCGATGCGGTCAAGGCGATCGGCGTTCTGCTGGGAGCCGCCGTTACGCCTTCGGTGGCGCGCGCCGTCGGCGCTGGCTACCGTGCGCCCGCGCCCGGTGTGCCCTTTAAAGTGCTCACGCCACAACAGGGTGAGCTCCTCGGCACGCTCACGGAGCTCATCATTCCGGCGACCAACACGCCGGGAGCCAGAGCCGCGCGCGTGGACGCGTTCATCGATGGACTGCTCGCGGACGTCTTCCGGGCGGAGGAGCGCAAGCACTTCCTTGCGGGGCTCGCCGACGTGGACGAACGTGCGCGTGCGGCGCATGGAACAACGTTCCTCGAGCTCACGCCGGAACGACAGGTTGCACTGCTGACGGCAATGCAGGAGGAGTCGCGTGTCGCAACGCCACCGCCGCGTCGCCGGCGGGGGCGCCCTATGCCGAGAGCGTTCTTCCCGTGGCTCAAGGAGCTCACGCTCGTGGGCTATTACACGTCGGAGGTCGGTGCATCACGGGAGCTCCGGTACGTGCACATTGCGGGACGCTACGACGGAGACATTCCGTATCAGAGGATCGGACGCGCGTATTCGTGAGCGAGAGCGCGCGCCCCTTCAGATCCGCGCGCGTCGTAAGGAGACAGCGTTGAGCGCGACGACAATCGACGACATCGACATCAGGAGGGCGGACACCGCCGGCTGAATGGACCAGCCGAGTGAGTGATAGAACGCGCCTGCAGCCACGGGAATTGCCAGCAGGTTGTAGGCGCTCGCCCACACGAGGTTCTGCTTCATCTTCCGCACGGTCGCCTTGCTGAGCCGAATGGCTTTCGCAATGTCGGCCGGGTCTGATCGCATCAGGACGACACGCGCTGCTTGAGCGGCAACATCTGTCCCTGCTCCGATCGCGATCCCGATGTCGGCCTGTGCCAATGCCGGCGCATCGTTGATTCCGTCGCCCACCATCGCCACCACGCGCCCTTCCTTCTGAAGGCGCTGAACGTGAACGGCCTTCTCCTCCGGCCGCACCTCGGCGAAGACTTTCTCTATCCCGACCTCGTGGGCCACGCGTTCGGCAGTGGCCTTGGCGTCGCCGCTGATCAATACGGGCTCCGTTCCCATCGCCTTCAATTCCTCGATTGCGGCGCGGCTCGAGGGACGCACGGCATCTGCAATTCCGAGAACGCCGAGCACGGCGCCCGCTCGCGCCACGAACACGACCGATTGGCCCGCAGCGGTAAGGCGCGCCGCAACTTCATTCACGGTTGCAAACGCGACACCCTTGTCGTTCAGTAACGCTGCATTGCCGACGAGCACCTCATCGCCGTCGAGGCGGCCGCGAACGCCTTTGCCAGGGATGTTTTCGATGTCGGTGGCCTTCGCGACAGTGAGCTTCCGATCGTTCGCCGCGCGAACGACGGCTGCCGAGAGGGGATGAGTGGAGGACGATGATACGGATGCCGCGATCGCCAACATGTCCTCAGGTCGCGCGCCGGCGGTCGGTTCGATATCGGTCACCGTGGGCGAGCCCACCGTGAGCGTGCCGGTCTTGTCCAGCACGATCGTCTGAATGCGACTCATGCCCTCGAGCGTCGCGGCGTCCTTGATCAGGATGCTGTGTTTGGCGGCTAACCCCGTTCCGACGGCTACCGCCGTGGGAGTCGCAAGTCCAAGCGCATCCGGACATGCGATCACGATTGCCGAGATGGCAAAGGTCAACGCCGTGAGAAACGGCGCGTGTGCGAAGAACTTCCAGCCCACGAACGTCGCGACGCCGGCACCCACGGCCACGACGACGAGCACCGCGGCAGCACGATCGGCGAGACGCTGGCCAGGTGCCTTGGAGTTCTGCGCGCGCTCGACGAGACTCGCGATCTGCGCGAGAACCGTATCGCTCCCGACCTTCGTGGCCCGAGCGAGCACGGCGCCGCTTACATTGATCGCGCCACCGATGACCGCGTCACCAGCGCGCTTGTGGACAGGGTTGCTCTCTCCCGTAATCAACGCCTCGTCCACGTCTGTTTCACCCTCAGTGAGCTCGCCATCCACAGGGATCTTCTCCCCCGGAAGAATTCGAAGCACGTCGCCGACCGCGACGGCATCGGTTGGAACCATCTCTTCTCTTCCCTCGCGAACGACGCGCGCCCGAGGCGGCACGAGGTCGAGCAGAGCGTGCAGCGCGTCCGACGTGCCGCGGCGGGCCTTCATCTCCATCCAGTGGCCGAACAACACGAACGTGACGAGCATCGCCGCGGCCTCGTAGTACGCAACGGGATAGCCGATGATCGTGAGGTACACACTGCTCAGGTACGCCGCGAGCACGCCGACCGCGATGAGAACCGACATGTCGAGCTTACGGTTGCGAAGTGCGTTCGCGGCACCAGCGATGAAGATCCAACCACTCCAGAACACGACCGGCGTCGAAAGGGCCAATCCGATCCAGCTCGCAACAGGAGGGTGGATCAGCATTGGCAGGCCCGGCACGTGGCCCGCCATGATCGCAAGCGGAATCGTCAGGACGAGTGCTAGCCAGAAGCGACGCCGCATGTCGGCTTCCATCGCCTTGGCCATGGAGCGATCGCTCATCATTGCGGCGTGGTCCTGGCCCGCAGTGCTGTGCTCAGGTCGGCGCACAGTCATCACACGGCGGTTTTCCTCGAAGGCCTGCGATGCCCTCTCGAGTAATGATTGGGATCATGACCAATGCTGCCACCGGATCGGCCCACCACCATCCGAGAAGCGCATTCAGTCCAAGCCCGACAAGCACGATGGCCGACAGATACATGCAAAGGTCCGTCTGTACCGCATCGGCGTGAAGCGCTCGACTACCGAGTCCACTGGCAACCTGTCGCTTGCCGTGCGCGAGCAGCGGCATGACGACAACAGACAGAGCTGCAACGACAATGCCGGGAATGGTTTTCGCGGGCGCCTCACGCGACCAAAGCGCATGTCCCGCATCGACCGCGATGTAGACTGCAAGCCCGATGAAACACGCTCCGATGATCCTGAGACTCAGTCGCTCTGCCACCTCGCGGCGATCAGCGTCGACATCGGCGCGCAACCGCCAAAGCGCGGCCACGCTCGACACGACCTCAATGATACTGTCGACACCGAAGCCGATGAGCGCGACGCTGCCCGCAAGAAGCCCCGTGATGATCGCCGCGAGCCCCTCCCCGGCGTTGTAAATGAGGGTCATGCGGGACAGCCATAGCCCTCGACGCACGAGCGCGGCGCGGCCAGCGGCCTCGTGCAACAAACTGTTGCGCGAAGGCGGGGATGACTTTGACGCTCGCTGATCACTTTCCCGTCTTGCCATCTGTCACCAGGCTGACCATGGTGCGCGAGGATTTCATTCCGTGCCTCCATCTTGTAGATGAATGTCTCGCTCACGCCAGAGCGAGTAGACTGCCGGGATGACGGCAAGGGTGAGCACGGTCGACGTGATCATGCCACCCACCATCGGCGCGGCGATCCGTTTCATGACGTCCGCGCCCGTACCCTGGCTCCAGAGAATCGGAACCAGGCCCGCCATGATCGCCATCACCGTCATCATCTTCGGGCGCACACGTTCGACCGCGCCTCGTTCAACGGCCGCGTCAATATCTCGCCGGTTGGATAGCGGACCGCTGGCCTGCCGCTCGAGATAGGCGTGGTCCAGGTAGATGAGCATGATCACGCCCGTTTCGGCAGCCACGCCGGCCAGGGCGATGAAGCCGATCGCGACGGCGACGCTCATGTTGTAATCCAGAATCCACATGAGCCACACACCACCAACGAGCGCAAACGGTAGTGACAGCATGACGATGAGGCTCTCCGTTACCGAGCGGAAATTGAAGTAGAGCAGCAGGAAGATGATCGCGAGCGTGAGCGGTACGACCACGCGGAGCTTTCGGGTCGCACGCTCCAGTGCTTCATACTGCCCGGACCATTCGAGTCGGTACCCCGACGGAAGAACGAGACGTCGAGCGAGGAGCCGCTTCGCGTCGGCCACATAGCTACCGACGTCACGGCCGAGCACGTCCACGTATACGATGTTGTTCAGATAGGCGTCTTCAGACTTGATGAGCGTCGACCCTCTCGTCACCTGAATGCGGGCCAATTGCCCGAGCGTCACCTGCTGGCCGGCTGGCGTCGCAACAAGGATGTCCGCCAGCTTCTGCGGATCGTCGCGCAATTCCCGCGGGTATCTCACCAGCACGGAGTACCGCTCCCGCCCATCGATGACCTGTCCGACGTCCATCCCGCCGGCGGCCGTGGCGAGCGCCGTCTGCACGTCGCCCGGCGTCATGCCAAATCGCGCCGCCGCATCTCGATCGATCGTAATGTCGAGGTACTTGCCGCCGACAGCTCGCTCCGCGAATACGGTGTTCGTTCCTGGAACGGCCGGCAGAAGTCCCTCGATCTGTTTGCCGAGGGCGTCCAGTGTATCGAGGCTCCGCCCAAACAGTTTGATGCCCACAGGCGTCTTGATTCCCGTGGTCAGCATGTCGAGGCGGTTCTTGATCGGCATCGACCACATGTTGCCCACGCCCGGCGTTTTGACGGTGTTGTTGGCCTCGGCCACGATTGAGTCGTACGACACGCCGCGCCGCCACTCGCTCCTGTCCTTGAGAATCGCGATGGTCTCGATCATCGACATCGGGGCCATGTCCGTCGCCGACTCTGCGCGGCCGATCTTGCCGAGGACCATGCGCACTTCCGGGATGCGCGCGAGCGCTGCATCTCGCTGTTGCAGGATCATTTTTGCCTGCGCGGAGCCGACACCGGGAAAGAGCGATGGCATGTCCATGATCGAGCCTTCATTCAGCGGCGGCATGAACTCGCTGCCGAGCCGTGTCCACGGGAAGATGGTCGCGATCAGAACCGTGCCCGCAACGACGATCGTCTGCCATCGGTGGCGAAGCACAAACTCGATCACCGGACGGTACAGGCGAATCAGAACGCGATTCACGGGATTGGCCGCCTCTGGCCTCACGCCCCGCCGAATGACCAGTCCCATCATCACCGGCACGAGCGTGATGGACAGCAGCGAGGCCGATGCCATGGAAAGAGTTTTCGTCCACGCAAGCGGTTTGAAGAGGCGCCCCTCCTGTGCCTCGAGCGCGAATACAGGCAAGAACGACACTGTTATAATCAACAGCGACACGAAGAGCGCCGGCCCAACCTCCTGCGCCGAGTCGACGACCAGGTCCCAGTGGGAGCGCGGGCTCCCGTCGCGTTCGTTGCGCTCGATGTGCTTGTGAAGGTTCTCCACCATGACGATCGCCGCGTCGATCATTGCGCCGATCGCGATGGCGATACCGCCCAAGCTCATGATGTTCGCATTCAGCCCAAGCCCTTTCATCGCGAGCAGGGCCATGAGAATGCCGAGCGGCAGCGTAAGAATGGCGACGAGCGCGCTTTCTGCGTGCAATAGAAAGAGAACGGTTACAAGCGCCACGATGATCGACTCCTCGACGAGCTTGCCGCGGAGCGTGTGGATCGCCGCCTCGATAAGACCCGAGCGATCATATCCGTTCACGAACACCACGCCCTTCGGAAGCGCCCTCTGGATCTCGGCCATCTTCGCCTTTACGCCGTTGATCACGTCGAGCGGGTTCCCGCCGTACCGCATGACCACCCAACCGGTCACGATCTCCCCACGACCATCAAGGTCCGCAATGCCGCGCCGGATGTCCGGACCGATCTGCACGTTCGCGACGTCCGAGAGCATGATCGGCGTTCCCCCCGTGCCCACGCCGAGCGCCACGCGGCGAATGTCGTCGAGATTCTGGAATCGACCGCGCGCGCGAACCACGTACTCGTTGCCGCTCATCTCCAGGACGCGTCCGCCCACGTCGGCGTTCGAGTTGCGCACGGCGTCGGTGACGCGACTGAGTGGAATCCGATAGGCCAGCAGCTTGGCAGGATCTACCTCGATCTGGTATTGCTTCGCGAAGCCGCCGAACGAGGCGACCTCGGCGACTCCGGACACCGACGTGAGCGCCGGTCGTACCGTCCAGTCCTGGAGCCCGCGAATTTGGGCGAGATTGAGCTTCCCGGTGGTGTCTGTGAGGATGTACTGCATGACCCAGCCGACGCCGGTGGCGTCCGGCCCAAGCGTCGGCTGCGCACCCTCCGGCAGCTTGTTGCGCACGCCGTTCAGATACTCGAGCACTCGGCTTCGTGCCCAGTAGAGATCCGTGTTGTCCTCGAAGACGACGTAGACGGCGGACAACCCGAACTGGCTCATGCCGCGCACGAACTTGATCTTCGGGACCTTCAGCAGCTCCGTCGACAGCGGATAGGTGACCTGGTCTTCGACGAGCTGCGGCGCTTGCCCCGGCCACTCGGTCATGACGATTACTTGCACGTCCGACAAATCCGGAATGGCGTCGACGGGCGTGTGGAACAGTGCCCAGAGGCCGGCGAGCGTCACGGCGACGGTGCCGAGGATGACCAGCAGTTTGTGACGCACCGACCACGCAATGATGTATTGCAGCATGGTCGTCGCCTATGGCTTCGGAGTGGTCTTCTTCGCGACGACCGGGGCGGGCATCGCCATGCCGGGCATGTCCGGCATGTTCTGCTTCCGGCTCACGACGCCGGAATTCATCTGACCGATCATCGACCGCATCACTTCGGCCAGGTTGGATTCGGAGTCGAGGAGGAACTGCGCCGATGTCACGACGCGTTGCCCTGGCTCCAATCCCGCGAGCACTTCGGTGTAGTCGGACGTGACGGCGCCGAGCTCGATGTCGTGCGGCATGAGCGAGCCTCCGCCCATATCGACAAACACGACATTTCGTTCGCCAGTCCGCAGCACCGCCGAGTTGGGTACCGTGAGCGCAGTTCGCGTCGGCGTGATGAGTTGCACCGTGGCATACATCCCCGGCTTCAACAGACCGCCGGTGTTGGAAACCTCAACGCGCGCGCGAATGGCTCGCGACGTGCTGTCCAGCGTCGGATAGACGTAGGTCACCCGACCCCTCAATGGGTGTCCCACGAGCCCGGTGATCTGAATGTCGGCGGCAGTGCCCGTCCGAACGGCCGCCGCGTCTGCCTCGCGTAGTTGTATATCGATCCAGACTGCCGATAGGTCAGCGATTGTGTAAAGCGGTTGGCCACTCATGATCGATTGCCCTTCAACCACTTGCTTGCCAATCACAACGCTGCCCGCCGGGGCATACAGCGTGAGGGTTCGACGGGGTTGTCCGGTTCGAATCACCTCGTCGATTTGTGCCTCGGTGACGTCCCAAAGCCGGAGTCGCCGCCTTGCTGCGGCGACTAGATCATTACCGGTGCCCGGAACGCCAGGCACTGCACCGCGACCGAGCTCCCGCTGAAGTTGGCTGGCCAGCAGCAACTCATGCTGCGCCGCAAGAAGATCCGGCGAAAACACGTCGAGCAACGCTTGTCCGCGTCGAACAGGCTGGCCTGTCGCGTTCACATGGAGCCGCTCGACAAAGCCGCCAAACTTCGGCGTTACCTGAACAAGCCGCGTTTCGTCGACGGCAACGATACCCGTGGTTCGGGCTGTCGTCACGAGGCGTCGCACATCGACGGTGCCAAACGTCACGCCGAATTGTCGAATTTGGCTTGCGGTCAGTTTCGCTGAGCCGTTGTCGGCCATGTCCATGCCGGACATTCCCGACATGGCACTCGCCGACGATGACTTTGCGGGCGTCGCGGGGGGAATCGACTTGCTGCCACGCGAAGCGAGAGTCGCCCAAACGATGCCGGCGAGTAGCACCCCCGCCAGCGCGAACCAGACGTTGCGGCGCCTCATCGTAGCACCTCCTGACCGACGATTCGCTCCAACTCGGCGAGGTTTTTCGCAAAGTCGCTCAGCGCACGGACGTAGTCCGTCTCATAGTTGAACAGCGCTGCTTGGCCGTCGAGCACGGTGAGAAACTCGACTTTCCCGGCCTGATAGCTTGCGGTCGAAGACGTGAGCGCAGCGCGCCCCTGCGGCAGAATCGCCTTGGTGTACAGCGCGAGCTGCGTCCGCTCTCGTTCGAGCTGAGACACGAGCCGCGCGACGTCGGCATTGATCTCGTTGACTTTGCTCCGATGCTCCTCGTGCAACGCCGCGAGCTCCGCGTCGGCCGCCGCGACGAGTTGATCCTGTTTGCGCCGTCGCTGGATCGGAATGGGGATCGAGACGGTCGCGGTAATCATGTCCGTCAATCCCGGCCTCAGTCCGTATTGCAGCGAGACGTCGACGTCCGGCAGCATATCTTTTCGCGCCAATTCGGTCCGCACGCCCTGCGCGGCGATCATCGCTTCGTGCTCTCGGAGTCCTGGATTCTGCCGAATCGCAATCTCTTGCAGTTCGTCCACCGGCGGCAACGGCGAATCGGCTGCGCGCGCGCCGAGCGCGACCGACAAGAATCGTATACCGTGTGCAGAGTCGTTGACGGCGGCCCGGACGATGGCGTCAGGTATCGAGGGTGCATCAACCGGTGTATTGCTTGGCCGGTCGAGGATCGCGTTGAAGCGCGCCAGCGCCGCGCGACGCTGTTCCTTCAGGGTGACAGCACTTTCGGCGACGCGCGCGGCCTCGACGCGCGCCTTGAGCACGTCCTGCTGGCCAGCGACGCCGTCACCATATCGCGCCTCGGTCACTTGAATGAACGTGCCGACGACGTCGGCACTGCGGGTTGTTACCGCGAATGCCTGATCGAGGAACGCGAGCTCGTAGTAGGCGTCCTTCACGTCGCGTGCGACCGTTCGACGCGCGCCATCGAGGGCCGCTTCAGCGGCGTCCGTTTCTTTCTGTGCGGCTTGCGTGCGAAGGGAGAGCTTCCCGCGATACGGTATCGTCTGCCCAATACCGATCATGCGCATTGTCATCGGATCCGGTCCGCCAACGGCTGGCGCACCGTGCGCGGATTGAGTCTGCATCTCCTGTCCAAGCGGCTGGTTGATGATGCCGGCCATCAGGGTCGGATCGGGCCGCGCTCCCGCGGCGATGGCGCGATGTCGCGACGCTTCAACTCTCGCGGCGGCAGCGCGGACCGCGGGACTGACTCGAAGCGCGCGAGCCTTCAGGGAATCGAGATCGCCGCCAGCCGAGACGCCTGCGGGCGGACGTCCATGGATGACATGGACAGAGTCGAGCGCCTGCGCAGAGAGGATTCGCGGCGACACATCAGCAATGGTGGCAAGAGCTGACAGTCCGATCGAGAATCCAAGCCCGGCGTGGCCATCCAAACCGCGGATAGCTGATGCCGCGGCACAAACAAAGCGAGTGAGGTGACACATGAAATACCCGAGTGAAGTCCACGGTACGTCGACACTCGGCTCATCGGAGTCGAACACGTGCGCACCGACCGCCCGCATCGACCGTCACGTTGTGACCGGCGCGCGGAAGCGGCACTACAACAGGCAGTTGTAGAGGGACTACGCTCTCGGAGGGGGCGGCTCGGGCGGATGTCCGCGCGAGGGCGGCATCAAGACATGGAGTATCGCAACAGCAGCGGGCGCATCAGCGGCGACACGCAGGGCCTGCGCCGGCGAAGTGATCGCCAGCGCCAAGCATGGCGTCGCGACTCGACACCCGTCCGGCGCCCAGGGGAACTCACACGGACGGTGTTGATGTGTTGGCGTCTTCGAGTGACTCTCGGTGGCGCCACGTGGCATGTCCGGCATGTCCATGCCGTTTGTCGTTGCAGCTGACATGTCCGTGCCGACCATCGCCTCGGCTTGCGAACCCGATATGTTCGCCATGACACACGCGAACCCGCTCCCAACCCACATCGCGTGGAGCAGGACGAGGTTTGCCACTGTCGCGATCAGACGCCGGTGCCGACAAAGCATGATTCAACATACCTCCGGCGGCGACTGGAGCAAAGTTCCGCCGGTGGTCTCGGTGCGCTCAGCGACGGCAAGCAGCTCGACTACGCCTACGGACTCGAGCTGCGCCATTATCGGGGCCTGCCGATCATCGAGCACGGCGGCAGCACGGGAGGATGCAGGGCCGAGACGCTGCGGTTTCCCACTCTACACACGAGCTTCGTGGCCCTGTGCAATGCCAGCAACGCCGATCCGACGACGCTGATGCGCAGAGTTGCCGACGTGGTGCTCGCGTCGCGCTTCGTGGACCCTCTGCCGGCGGTCAGCATGCGAAGCGCCGAAGCAACCAGCGTGGCGCCAGCCGTGGGCGTCATCGTTCCGCGGGCGGATCTCTCGCGTTACGGGGGAACGTTCTATTCCGACGAGCTTGACGCGGTTTATCTCCTGGGCGCGACAGACAATGGCCTGGTGCTGCGCCGAGCTCGCGGGCCGGCAGACACTCTTCAGGCGGTCGACGCGCGGACGTTTCGCGGTGCCGGCATCATCCTGAACTTCTCCGCGGACGCCGCGACCTTCACCGTCGATGCGGGTCGGGTGCGCGGTATCGCATTCCGGCGGCGATAGCGCCCTTCTCGCGCTGACCGGTGGTTCGGTTCACTCCGAACCACCGGAAGGCCCGCGTTTCATTTCTTCGAGTGCACCGCGAACTGTGCGCCCTGCGGATCGCTCAGCACTGCGATCCGGTCGCCGCCAGGCACCTCCATCGGTCCGGAGATCAGCTTGGCGCCGGCCTTCTGTGCCCGTTCCGCCGCGGCGTCCGCGGTATCGTCCACACGGATATAGTGGAGCCAGTACGTTCCCGGCGCCTGCGCCGATTTCTTCATGATTCCGCCGTACGTGAAGCGGTCGCGCCCGAACATGTAATAGTTGCCCATCTCGCCCATGTCGAACTCGTCCTTCTTCACCCAGCCGAAAAGCTGTTCGTAAAAGCGGATCGCTGCGCCCTGGTCACTGGTCGTGAGCTCGTGCCAGGAAAACTCACGCGGCTTGGGATCGGACTCGGCTTGCGGGGGGGTGGCGCTCGTGACCACAGCGAACGCCGCGCCCTGCGGATCCTGCAACACGGCGAACCGGCCCGCCTTCTCCATTGTCTTTGCGGGCATGAGCACCTTGCCACCCATCGCCACTGTGTGCTTCACGGCCGCATCCGCATCCGGCACCTCGGTGTAGGCGACCCAGCTCGGCCGAGCGCCCATCGCAGCAGCCTCGGCTGGTAGTTGCAGCAGGCCACCGATCATCGAATCGGGTGTGTCGCCAGCGAGCCAGAAGGTGTAGTCGATCTCGCCGCCTTCCATCGCGCTGGTCTTCCACCCGATGACCTTCTCGTAGAAGGCCTTCGCTGCCGCCGGGTCGGTGGTCGCGAGCTCATGCCAGACGAATCGGCCGCGCGTCTCAGCTGCCGAGGTTGCCGAGGTTGCCGAGGGTTCCTTTGCCGTCGTTGCCATACTTCCTCCTTACGCAGGATCGTGAGTTGAACACGGTGGGCCGGCGTAATTCGCGGCAACATGTGCGCCGGAGGCGCCTACGGTCTCCGCCGAAACAAGGTGAGATCGATCGCCTCGCCCATGGCGCGATAGCCGGCGTCGCCCGGATGCAGGTGATCTCCCGAATCATAGGCCGGCAGAAACTGCAGTGGATTGGCGGGATCCCGCGTCGCCGCATCGAAGTCGATGACGCCGTCGAATTCCCCGCTCGTGCGGATGAACGCGTTCACCGCTGCACGCCGTGCTTCGAGCGCGGGGGTGAATGATGCGCGCACTCCGGCGGGCGTCAGCGTGGCGCCGAAGATCACGATCCCGCGATCGTGCGCCCGCGCAATGAGTTGCCGATAGCCAACAATGATGTCCTCGGCCGTCGTGCCATCCGTCGCGCTCCGGCCGATGTCGTTGATTCCCTCGAGGACGATCACGTGCGTCAGTCCTGGCGTCATCAGCACGTCACGATCGAACCGTGCCAGCGCGCTCGGCCCTGCACCGAGAGTGAGCACGCGCCCCCCCGAGATGCCGGCGTTCACCACCGCCTTCAACGGCTCGGCGCTGGCGAGCAGTCGGGCGGCGAGAACATTGGGCCAGCGCGTGTTTGCATCTCGCTTCGAGCCTGCACCATCGGTGATCGAGTTCCCGATTGTCGCGATCACGCCCGTCGCGGCACGATTGGTCACGTCCACGCCGACGAGGAACGGCCAGACGTAGATGCTCGTGTCGGCGACAAAGGTGCGTGCGCCCGCAACATTGCCGCGCCGCACGTAACTGGTTTGCAGCGCAAGCGGATGGCGCGTCATCAAGCGAGCCGAATCGGCAAAATGAAGACTGATGGCCAGGTCGCGTAGCGCCGGAATCGGGATGGCGACGGGATCGCTGAATGCGACGGCGCCCGGCCGCAGCGTCACCCACGACCGCCCGCCGAAGGTCAATGCACGATCCGTGGATGCGTCGATGGCCGGTCCGGAATCGCGAACAGCAATGTGAGCGGCGTCGATGGCGAGCGGGCGATCTCCGTATTCATTCGACAACCGGATGCGGGTGTCGTCACCGCCAATCGACGTATGGACGATGAGGCGGACCGTCTGGTCGAACAGCGTCGGCGTGCGATCGACCGAGTCGCGCGGAGGGCGCGGTACATCGTACGGGCTCGCGGTCCACGTGGCGAACCAGCCCGAGGGTGCTGCGGGGACGATTGCCTGGCTCGATGGACGCGCGCAGGCACCGCAGAAAACGACGACCAGCAGGAGACAGCGACGCATGGGAGAACCCCTCAGGTCTTGCGCTCGAACAGGAGCTTGCTCTGAAAGCGCTGTGATTCGCTGATGCGTTCCACTTCCACTGCCATCGCATCCACGCTCTGTTGCAGATGGAGGATCTGCTGCTGCAAGAGTTGTGCGTTGTTCGATGTCGCCTTCATTTCCGGGCGGCGCTCGACGCGCCGAGCGATCATGCGTGTGATCGGCCCGAGAATGATGATGGCGGCGAGCAGTCCCATGAGCCCGAGCGCCGTGTCCTTGGCCATCGTCGCCATTGGCAGGAGCTCGGGCGGAAGCGAGGCGCTGGTAATGGTCGTGCGGTCGCCTTGACGATCGATGATCAGCCGTCCGCCGCCCTCTGGAATGGCCGGTAGTGCCGGCGGCGCCTGCGGCGCAGCCGGTGCGGGTGGGGCTTTGGCGTCGGGCTGGCCCGCGATGATAGCGCCCGGAGAGGACTGTCCCACGATGACCCTGCCCTGGGCATTCTGCATGTTCATCAGTCGTCGGTGTGGGAGGATGCAAGATAGAACATCCTTCCGCACTTACGCACGATGGAGTTGAATTGTTTCCCATTGCCGCACCCGAAAACCGAATCACCTGAGGAAAGGATATGAGCAAGGACACCTTCTCTCGCCGCGAATTTCTTGGCGTCGGCGCGGCCGTCGCCGGCGCATCGCTCGTGGGCAACCCGCTGGTCGCCGCGCCCATCCCGCACGCTGCCTGGCAACCACCCAAGGGCGCGCCGAGCGATCGCGTGCGCTTCGGCATGATCGGTATCGGGATGCAAGGGTCCGCCTTGCTCGGCCAATCCATCAGGCTGGATGGCGTGGAGTGCGCCGCCGCGTGCGATCTCTACGACGGACGTCATGTCCTGGCACGCGAGATCGTTCGTCCCGACCTACCGGTGACGCGACGCTATCGCGAGCTCCTCGACGACAAGAACATCGATTGTATCGTGGCCGCCGTGCCCGACCATTGGCACAGGCAGATCGTCGTCGACGCCGTGAGCGCCGGCAAGGACATCTACTGTGAGAAGCCGATGTCCCACACGCCTGCGGACGGCGCGGCCATGCTGGATGCCGCAAAGAAGAGCGGCCGCATTGTGCAGATCGGATCGCAGCGCGTGAGCTCACAAGTCTGCGCCAAGGCGAAGGAGCTCATCGCACAGGGGATGATCGGCGATCTCACGCTCGTCGAAGGGTGGCTCGGCCGTAACGATCCCAACGGGGCATGGCAGTACCCGCCACCGCCGGATCTCTCGCCGGCGAATCTCGACTGGGACACGTGGCAGGGCACCGTGCCGAAGCGCCCATTCAATCCGCTGGTGTTCGCGCGTTGGCGCGCGTGGAAGGAGTACGGCACCGGCGTGGCGGGCGATCTCCTCGTCCATCTCGTGAGTGGCATGCTGTTCATGACCGGCATGAACCAGGTGCCGAGGCAGGCGATGGCCATGGGAGGCATCCGACGCTGGAATGACGGGCGCAACATGCCCGACGTCCACGCCGTTCTCTACTACTACGGTGACCTCCCCGTGTACATGCGCCTCAACCTCGGCACCGAGACGCCGGAGACGTACCGATTCCAGGGCTCGAAGGGCATTCTCGAGGTCAGCGGCCGCACCATCGCCTTCTCGCCGCAGAGCGGCCTGGATGAATCGCCGAGCTATTACGCGTACAGTTTTCCGCGCGCGTTGCGCGATCAGTACTTCAAGCAGTGGCACGCTGAGAATGATTCCAGGCTTGCCAAGGGCTCGATGCGGGAATCGTTCTCCTTCACCGGTCCGGATTTCGACGACATCAAGCCACATCTCTGGAACTTCTTCGATGCGGTGCGCACTCGGCGTCCCGTGGTGGAGGATGCGACGTTCGGTCACCATGCGGCACTTGCCTGTCACATGGCGAACGAGTCGTACTTCACGAAAGCGGCTGTGTCAGCGTAGGCCTGCGCGGCGTATCACCGCGTTCGTGCACGCTTCGCCGCGAGGAAGTGGCCGAGCTGCGTGGCAACGAGTGAGGCATTCTTGGCGTCCAGCGACCCCGCCCGGCGCACGATTCGTCCGGGCTCGATGCAGGCGATCTTGGCCGTGCGCACCACCGATGGCGCCGGCAAACCCGCTCGCGCGAGATCGCCGATCCGCACGTCACATTGCCAGGGGTCGTTCGCCGCACTCGTGATCATGGCCACCCACAGAACACCGTACGTGGCCAGAGCGGCGCTCGAGACCACGAGCGCCGGGCGTCGCTTCTCGGCGAAGCGGTCCACATAAGGAAAGGGTACGATGACGACATCGTACGCCTCGAGCGACTCAGAGGTCGTCATAAGCCTTGTCATCAGCGGGGCCGTTCCATTCCGAAAACGCGGCGAACGGATCATCCGCATCCTTGGCGCGGACCGCTTTGTCGATGACGACACCGTGCCCCGTGATGCGGTAGCGGAGGGTGTCTCCGGGAGCGATTCCAAGCGCCTCCCGCACCTGCTTGGGGAGCACGGTCTGGCTCTTCACGGACACGAGGGAGTAGGCGGCATCACTAGGCTTCCGTTTCATGAAAGGTAAGATGTCTTACCATCTTACCCCTCGTCAAGGGGGATGTGCATCGGGGGAGAGAGAGTTCTGCCTTTCGCAGCGAGTAACGGCGGAGGCTAATGTCGACCGAAGGTGAGCGTTGCCCACTTGGACTCGTAGTTCACGCTGTCTCCAGCGGCAGCCGGAACAGACCGCATGGAGATGAACTTTACATACCACGTGCCGCGCGTCTCCAACCGAAAGCGCGCAATCCCAACCGAATCCGTTCTCACCTCACGCTGCGCGATGCGTTCACCGTTGGTGGTCCGTCCGCCCGCCTGTACCACCTGATTGGACACGGGGCGCCCATCGACCAATGCGCGAACACGAAGCGTCGCGCCCGCACGGAGTCGATAGGGATCGTCCAGAGGAACCAACTCTGCCGCATATCCGAGGGCGACGCGATACGCTGTGTCCGCCGTCGGGAGCACCGCCCGAGCACCCTCGACACGGACCAGCGCCTTCACGTGCTTGGCGTAGCGCTCGTGGGCCGAGTCGCCGAGTTGTCGCGCGGCCTTCCGCGCGGCGAGAACCTGCGGCAGCCCTTCCTCGCGCAAATAGCCATCGAACTGCGTGCCCGTGAGACGGATGGTTCGTGGCTCGAGGGAGGCGCCCAGCACGTTCGTCCCCGGCTCGTGCAACGTGATGCGCCAATGGCTCTCCTTCCCACTGTCGGCCCAGCCCGAGCGGTCAGGATGCGAGATGCCGGCCGGCGTTACCACGACGAGATCGCGCAGTCTGTTCCGCGCGACCGCGTTCTCACTCGAGGTGAAGGTGCCGTTCAAGACACGCACCTGGACCTCGCCTCCCGATCGTACGACGAAGTCGCGGGGCCGCAGAAACAGGTCGTGCGCGTCGGCGATCACGGCGGCCAATAACAGGATGACTGCGGTCGCTGCTCCAACGCTCGCCGTACGACGGCTCATGAAAGCACCTTGTGTGAAGGCTGGACGTTCAGCCAGGCCGATTGATCTCCGATACTGTGGCATCGAGCGTAGAGCCGGACAATAGCGCCTGTGCAACCACGCACGAGAAAGGAACGAGGGCCGACCATGTGTATTGGACGTCGAGCAGCCATCATGTGTCTTGCGATTGCCTCCGCGTGCGGCGGCGGCAGTGACGCCACGACGCCGCAGCGGAATACGGGACCAAATGACTTTACGAACGTCCCCGCACCGCCGAACGGCGTCGCCCAATTCAGCGTGCTCCCCGTCTCCATCGCGGCAGGCGCCACGCTGACCGCACTCGGAAACCTCTCTCCACCTGGTCACGTGCTCCCGACCGATCACGTGTACTTCTACGACTGGGACCTCGCATCCCGCCGCCCATCGTCGATGGACGTTCGCGACGTCTACATGCCCGCGACGGGAGCCGCGTTCCTCATCCTCCCGATCACGCCGCCCGAGAGCAAAGTCATGTTCCGGGCGACGAACAATTTCTATTTCTACCTCGACCACATCGTGCTCTCCTCGCCGATCGCCGTCGGGCAGGTGATTCAGGCGGGGACGCGCATCGCAAAGACACTTCCCGGGCAGACGGTCGACCTTGGCGCATTCGACATGTCCGTGCAGAACGCGGGGTTCGTGAACACGGCGCGGTACGGACCACAAACGCTGAACTGCGTGTCACCGTGGAAGTATTTCACGCCTGAGCTGCAGACGCAGATTTACAGTCACGTGTATCGCGCCCCGACCGCACCCGACAAGGATGGCAAGATCGACTTCGGCGTCGCCGGACGACTCGTGGGGGATTGGTTCCTGCAAGGCATGCCTGCCGACAGCAGCTCCGGTCCTTATGGATGGACGCGCAGCGTGTCGTTCGTGTACGACTACTTCGATCCGACGCAGGTGCGCATCTCGATCGGCGGCACGGTGGCGCCCGCCGGCGTATGGGGAATCGACTCCACGGCCACGCCGCCAGCAAACATCTCGGTGGCGTCGGGGCTGGTGGCGTATCGGCTCTACGGGATCTTCGATTTCAAGCCACTGTACGGGCTCATGCTCGTGCAGATGGTGAACGACTCGACGATCAAGGTCCAGGTCTTTCCCGGAAGCCAGGCGACCACGGGGCAGTTCGACGGGCAGGTCGCGACGTTTGTGCGTTAGTCACCGACGTATGAGCCTACTTGCGGTCCGCTTTGACCTTGTATCGCACCATCAGTCGCTTCATGTCACTTCCCCCTGGATTAGAACCGAGGCCGCGGCAGGCAGCACCCATCCGCAGTGATCGTAGTCAACGATGCGCGCGATGCGGTCACCCACCGCGTAGAGTCGGATGATCGAGTGTGGCGTCCAGACACCATCCACCTCGTGCATGGAGATGACGACCGGCTCTCCATCCACTTCGCCGTCGGCCATTCGCCATGCGATGGTCAGCCGCTGGTAGCGGCCGAAGTACGGCGAATCGGCGATCCGTCCCGCGAAGCGATCAGCAACGAGCACCCGGGCATCGTCCGCGATCAGCTCGCGCAGACCGTTCCAGTCGCGACGATTGAATCGCTCCACGTAGAGGTTGCGTAGACGCGCCGCTTCCGCGTTGATTGCCCGGCGAGGCGGCGTTTTCTCGGGCGACGCCGCCAATTTTGTGCGGCCGCGATTGAGTGCGGCCTTGACGCCGCCAACCGTCGTGCCGATCAGCTCCGCGATCTCCTCCAGTGAGTAGTCGAGCACGTCCTTGAGCAGCACGCTCGCACGCTCCTTCGGGGGCAGCGTGAGAACGAGGAACTCGACGGCGCGCCCGAGCTCCGCTCCAACTGGCGCGGCTGGCGTGACGACGTCGGGCGTCTCCGCTTCCGCCTCTGTTTCTGCGTTCTCCCGCACGTCGCGACGGCGCAGAAAGTCGATGCACCGGTGATGAGCGATCTGAAACAGCCAGGGCTTCAGTGGTCGTGTATCGTCGAACGTATCGAGCCTCCGATACGCGTGAAACAGCGCCTCCTGCACGATGTCCTCACCGTCCGACACCGATCCGGTCATCCGCGCGCAATAACGGTGCAGGCTCGGCCGCAGCTCCGCGATCGTTGCGAGAAAGGCGAGATAGCGCGCCTCGAAGACGCCGATGTCGGGAAGGTCCGTCATGTCATCCATACCATCTGTTACGCACAAGGCGGCCCGCGGGATACGACTGACGTATCCCGCGTCGAGCGGCAGCCGTATCAAGGGATACGACCACCCTCAGCAGGAGACATGTTGAAGATGACACGATACATGCACGCGTTGCTCGCGACGCTCGCGATGGCTCCCACGATGACCGCCGTCGCGCAGTCCTCGAAATATCCGCCAATCCGTGACTACATCATGGAGACGAGCGCCGAGATCGCGTTGGCGAAAAGCGCGGCGCCGGCAAACATCTCGGATCGGGCGACAATCAAGGTGTTGAAGAAGTCCGGATTCGAGGTGGCGCAGCTGGGCGACAATGGCAATGTCTGCCTCGTGATGCGTGGGTTCAGTGCTCCCACCTATACGCCGGCGCAATTCCGCGACTTGGTCTATGACCCGACCATTCACGCCCCTATCTGCTTCACGGCTCCGGCTGCCCGCACGGCGCTACCATACTACGAGCTCCGTACAGCTCTCGCGTTGGAAGGAAGGACGCCTGACCAGATCACCGTAGCACTCCAGGAGGCGTATGTCACTGGAAGGCTGCCCCGTCGCGAGGCCGTCACGTTCGCGTACATGTGGTCCGCGCACCAGCACCTCGGCTCCGGAATCGACGCGTGGCACCCACACCTGATGATCTTCGCGCCATACTTCGAGAATTCCATGGTCGGTGGCAATGCCTTCGGATCGCCGCTACCGCAGGTATCTGATGACGCCGGCACGCCATTCACCGTGGTCGTGGTGCCGGTGGATGACAAGCTGGCGGTGCGGATTCGGTAGTTTCGGCACTATCATCTTCGTTCGAACGACTCTCACAAGGACATATCCGTGAACGCAGAACAACAGCTCATCGACTCGGGCCTTCGCGCGTGGAAGTTCAACGCTGACAGGATCGAGACATTCTTCCACGCGCTCTCAGCGGACCAACTCCAGCAGGAAGTCGCGCTCGGGCGGAATCGTCTGCTCTACCTCTGGGGCCATCTCGCTGCGGCGAACGACGCATTGTTCCCTCTTCTCGGCATCGGTCCAAGGCTCCATCCGGAGCTGGACGCGATGTTCATTGCCAATCCCGACCGCGCCGTACCGTCAACGCTGTCGCACTCGGAGCTCGAGGGTGCGTGGCGTGAGATTCACGGCGCCCTGTGGAGCGCGTTCAGCGGATGGACTGCGGCGGAGTGGGTGCAGAAGCACACCGCGGTCTCCGACGAGGACTTTCTCCGCGAGCCTCACCGGAACCGCTACACCGTGATGCTGAGCAGGAACACGCACATGGCGTATCACTTCGGCCAGGTAATTCTTGCCACACCGCGCACGTAGTCGTACGCGCGCGGGAGCGGGTCTCTAGCGGGCAGTGCGCTCCACGCTGCACAACCGCGAGCCCTACTAGCGCCGAGACGGTCTTAACGACAGTATGGTGATACTGTTAACAGTGTCCCTGGCGTGTTACTCCTACCGTCTTTACCCCACAAAGGTAGTCGCCTGGCGCGCTTCTCCAAGCACGAACGTCCCGTCGTCACGTAGCCTTACGCTTACGCGGAGTTCGTATGCCACGCCACAAGTTGCTCCTTGCCTCGCCGGTGCAGCCGATCGGCGGCTGCTCGCCGAACGTCTACGGCTGGGATAAGCGGCCCGCGCATGTGCGTATCGCCATGTCGTTCCTCAGTCACCCTGGGCTTGCGTTCCTGGGCGCCAATCTTCCGTGCGATGTACTCGAGTATCCGGATGCGTGCGCCTTTGCCGAGAGCCTGCGCGATCCTCCGGAGGTGCTCGGCATTTCGTTCTACATAAACGAAACGAGCATCGCGTTGCGGATGATGGACGACGCAAGGCGTGCCGGCGTGAAGGAAGTATGGGCCGGCAACTACGGCGCGTACACGCCGGAAGTGGCTGCCAGGTTCGATAGGACCTTCACGGGGTGGGGTGAACGGCAGCTTGCCTCCGCGATTGGTGCGGAGTTACCCGTCTCAGGCCTCGTGCATCCCGAGATGTATGGTGCCATCGGTACGAATGTCTTCCCCCGCATGATGCTGTCGGGACTGCTCTTTACCTCGCGGGGATGCCCATGGACGTGCTCGTTTTGCCAGACGCCGCAGTTTTATGGAAAGCCGCAGGAGATCTCGCTCGAGGCCATTGACCGCGTATTATGGACGTACAAGTCGCGCGGCGTTCGCGGCATCAACATCCTCGACGAAAACTTCGGCACTTTTCGTGGACACGCCGACGAGGTCGTTGATCTCCTCCATCGCTACCGCTTTCGATGGATCGCACTCACTCGCGTGGACACCCTTCTCAAGAGCTTCGACCGGTGGGCATCGAAAGGTCTCTTTGGGGCGCACCTCGGCGTGGAGAGCCTCAACCAAAGCTCGCTGTCAGGCGCGGGCAAGCGCATCCAACAGAACGATTCGGTGAAACTGCTTCATTCGATGAGCCGACACCACATGTTCGTCCAGGCCTTCTACATCCTTGGCTTCGAGCAGGACACCACATCGTCGATCCGTGCGGACGTCGACATGCTCGCCACGCTCGACGTGGACCTCGTTCAGGTGCAGGTGCTGACGCCGTATCCACAGACGCGCGAACGCGAGACCATCGCGCGACAATTCGGCATTCACGATCAGGAGCTCACACATTACAATTCGCGCCACCTGGTGTGGAACCATCCGAACATCTCGTTGACCGAGATGCGCGAGTTGCAGCGATACGCCAACACAAAGCTGGCGTCGTCGCGCCGCGCCCTGCGCACGCTCGCCAAGTTCGCCGTGTTTGGCGGTCAGCCGCAGGTGAGCACGAGGGGGCTCTCTCTGGTCGCGGCGACGGTTGGTGGGAAGGCTTCGGCGCTGCACCGCCGCTATTCCGCATCGCTCGCGAGTGCACGCTCCTGGTCGCGGGTGGGATGGTACTCTTACGAAGAGGGCGCCTCCGCGGCTAGCGCGGCCGAGTTTGCGCTCCGGCCGCAATAGGCTGAGGGACCTTCCTGGCGAGAAGACTCGCATCGCCCTGAAGGCCGAAGTAGAGACCGCTCACGGTATTCTCGGGGCTGATCTCGAATTTGATGAACATGTTCCCGGTCGGCGTGCCGGCTGGAAGCAGCCAGCGGAAATTGGTCGCATTCCAATACTGGAGCTCGGCCGACCAGTCCCCGTGCCTCATCTCGAGGTGCCCGTCCTTCACGGACACCACCGCGTCGCCATAGAGGCTATCGGCATAGGTGCCGGTAAACGTCGTGAGCGCGAGCGAGGGCTGGGCGCCGCCGACGTGCGCCCCGGCCTGCGCTTTTTCCACCGAGTCCGCTCGTTTGCGCTGTACGGCCGAGCGCGCGTATGCCTCCGCACTCAGGTCCTTCATCGGCACGCCGAGCGCGCGGTCGAAGATGTAGCGCTCGAGAATCTGCGGCAGGGCGGCGCTCTGCATGTTGCTCAGCACTGCCACGCCGAGCCGCTTCTCGGGAAGCATGCCGACCGCCGCCGTCATGCCCGGTGTGTTGCCGCCGTGCTGCCAGGCCAGCGCGCCGTGGTAATCCTCCACGAACCAGCCCATGCCATATGTGTTGAAGTGCGTCGCCGGGATGGTATCGGCGTCAGGCGCCCGCGCGCCGGGAGCGGCGCCAATGAGAATCTGCGGCGTGTGCGTCTCGCGTAGCGCCGCCGAGCTGAGGAGCCGCTTTCCATTCGCGACACCATCGTTGAGCTGGAAGCGCAGCCATTGCGCCATGTCGACGGCATTCGAGAGAATCGATCCCGCCGGCGCGATGTTCTCGGCGTCGAACGTCCCCTTCGTGAACGCCGTGTCGTGCGTACTGCCATGCGCCGTGGCGACGTTGGCATTCGTGAGACCCTTCGAGGACGCAACGCTCGACGTCATGCCGAGCGGCGTGAAGATCCGTTGCTGGACGAGCGCGTCCCACGACGTGCCCGCAACCCTTGCCGCCGCCTGGCCCGCGGCGAGGAACATGATGTTCTGATAGGAGAACTTCGAGCGGAACGGCGACTCGGGCTTGAGAAACCGCACGCGATGGAGGACCTCGTCGCGATTGAGGCCGGAGCCGAGCCACGCCAACTCGCCCCGTGCGATGCCGCTGCGGTGCGTGAGTGCGTCGCGCAGCGTCACGCCGTCGCTCGCCACCGGATCGTACAGCCGGAAGTCGGGCAGATACGTGGAGAGCCGGTCATCCCAGCGCATCTTGCCGTCGCTGACCAGCATCGCGGCGAGGGTCGCGGTGAACGCTTTGGAGCTCGAGCCGATCTCGAACAGGGTGCGGTCGTTCACCGGCATCGTGCCTCCGGTGCGGAGGACGCCAAATCCCCTGGTGTAGATCACCGAGTCATTGCGAACGATGGCGACGCTCAGCCCCGGCACCTTCCAGACCGTGACGGCGTTGGCGATGTACGCGTCGAGCCCCGGATAGGGCTCGCCGGTTTGCGCCGTGGCTTGCTGGGCGAAGGAGAGCACGGCGAGCGCTGCGAGACCCAGCGTCGTTCTCGAGTGGAGACGGATCGGAGTCATTTGGTCGCGAGGTGGAGGGCGGCGCCAAACGTACCGCGCGGGACCCCGTTCAGATAGACCACTTTGGTATACCACTCAGAGGATGAGGCGCGTGTCCGCGACGAGAAAGGCGCCGCGCGACTCCCGTGGCCCCCAGGCTGGAGATCCTCTGGTGCGGAGAGTGCAGTGCACGAGCCTCGTATTACCTCCTGCCAGGAGCCAGTCATGCACGATCCTGACGCGCCCGATTCGGACGAGTCGCCACACCGGCTGACACGCCGCGGCTTTCTCACGCAGGCCGGCATGGCGGGCGTCGCAAGCGTCGCCGCCGCGATGCCGCTCGTCGGCGCGGCCGAGGCTGCTCCAGTGCCGGAGGCGCCCGACATTCCGGGGACGGTGCCGGTCGCGCTTCGCATCAACGGAACGACGCACCGGATCCGGATCGACCCGCGCGCCACGCTCCTCGACACGCTGCGCGAGACGGTGCACCTCACCGGCACGAAGAAGGGGTGCGACCACGGGCAGTGCGGCGCGTGCACGGTCCACGTGAACGGCCAGCGCGTCAACTCGTGCCTGCGCCTCGCGCTCATGCACGAGGGCGACGACATCACGACGATCGAGGGAATCGGCGTCCCGGAGGCGTTACACCCGATGCAGGCCGCCTTCGTTGCGCACGACGGCTACCAGTGCGGTTACTGCACGTCGGGACAGATCATGTCGGCCGTCGCGCTGCTGAAGGAGCCGTGCGGACCATCCGACGCCGACGTAAAGGAGCTGATGAGCGGCAACATCTGCCGGTGCGGCGCCTACCCGAACATCGTCGCGGCAATCCAGCAGGTGCGGGGCAACACCCGCGTGAGCGAGGGCTGAGCCATGGAACGCTTCCAGTACACTCGCGCGCGCACGGTCCCTGAGGCCATCGGGATCGCCGCGCAGTCGACGACCGCGCAGCAGAGTGCGCCGATCAGGTTCGTCGCCGGCGGCACGACGCTCGTCGATCTCATGAAGCTCGACGTCGAACGGCCGACACGCCTGGTCGACATCAACCACCTCGGCCTGAACGCCATCGAGCGTACGGCCGACGGCGGCCTCAAGGTCGGCGCGCTCGTGCGCAATTCCGCGCTCGCGCAGGACCCCGCCGTCATGCGTGACTACCGCGTGCTCTCGGAGGCCCTGCTCTCCGGCGCGTCCGCGCAGCTCCGCAACGTCGCGACGACCAGCGGCAATCTGCTCCAGCGCACTCGCTGCATGTACTTCCGCAACACGGCAATGGCGTGCAACAAGCGCGAGCCGGGCTCCGGCTGCTCGGCCATCGGCGGCGAGAACCGGACGCTCGCGATCCTCGGCACGAGCTCGCAGTGCATCGCGACCAATCCGTCGGACATGAACGTCGCGCTCGCGGCGCTCGAGGCGACGGTCCACCTACAGGGCACGAAGGGCACACGCGCGATCGCATTTCAGGACTTCCACCTCCTTCCGGGCGACACGCCGAATCGCGAGACGGTGCTCGAGCCCGGCGATCTCGTCACACACGTCACACTGCCGCCGCCGCGTTCGGGAACGACCTCGCGCTACCTCAAGCTGCGCGACCGCGCCTCGTACGAGTTCGCTCTCGCGTCAGCGGCCGTCGTCGTCGAGGTGGCAGGCGGGCGATTCCGCTACGTTCGCCTAGCGATGGGCGGCATCGGCACCAAGCCCTGGCGCATGACCGCGGCTGAGCAGGCGCTGACGGGTGCGCCCGTCGACGAGGCAACGATCCGGCAGGCGGCGACGCTCGCACTCCGCGACGCGCGTCCGCAGAGCCAGAATGGCTTCAAGGTCGAGCTGGCGACGCGGTGCCTCGCGCACGCGCTGCGTCTCGCGACCGGGATGGCATCCGTATGAGCCGCGCCCGAGAATCATCCCGTGCTCCCGGGGCACCCGAAGCGCCGAAAGTGATCGGCGGCAAGCTGCCGCGCATCGATGGCCCGCTCAAGGTGAGCGGCCGAGCCGTCTATACGTCCGACGTCTCACTCGACGGAATGCTGTACGCCGTGCCGGTGCCGAGCACGATTGCGAGCGGCCGCATCGTCTCGATCGACGCGGCCGCTGCCAGGAAATTGGCTGGAGTCCGCGCCGTCTACTATCGCGGCAACCTCCGGCCGTTCTTCCGAAGCGCGCCGCCGCAGGGCTTCAGTGGCCTGATCGACGAGAAACGGCCGCCATTCGAGGATGACGTCGTGCGCTACTACGGCCAATACGTCGCCGTGGCGGTCGCGCAGACGATGGAACAGGCCAAGGCCGCCGCGGACGCAGTGCGCGTGCGGTACGCCGCCGACGCGCACAATGTCGAACCCCATCTCGCTACGGAGAAACCGTTCAGGACGGAGAGCGAGCGCGGCAACGCCGACGCGGCATTCCAGTCCGCGCCCGTAAAGATCGACCAGACGTACGTCACGCCGACCGAAGTCCACAACCCGATCGAGCTCCACGCGACGGTCGCGGCATGGGAGGGTGACAGAGTCACACTGTACGAGACCTCGCAGGCGATCATGAACCACCGCGAGGTGCTCTACCAGATGCTCGGCGTGCCGAAGGAGAACGTGCGCGTGGTCTCGCACTTTCTCGGGTCCGGCTTCGGCGGGAAACTATGGCCGTGGACTCATTCCATCCTCGCGGCCGGCGTCGCGCGGGAGGTCGGCGCGCCCGTCAAGCTCGTCGTCTCGCGTCAGTCCATGTTCCAGACCGTGGGACACCGGCCGCGTACGCAGCAGCGTTTCCGCATCGGCGCGGGACACGACGGCAAGCTGTTGTCGCTTCACCATGAGTATCTGAACCAGACGTCGATCCTCGATGATTACGGCGAGGACTGCGGCGAGGCGACGCCCTTCATGTACTCTGTGCCGAACGTGCGCGTGATCTCGGCGCTGGCGCATCGCAACATCGGCACGCCCACGGCGATGCGTGGCCCTGGTGCCGTACCTGGCCTGTTCGCGATGGAGTCGGCGATGGACGAGCTGGCGATCGCGCTGAACATCGATCCGATCGAGCTACGGCGCCGCAACGAACCGCAGCAGGACGAGTCATCGAAGCTGCCATTCTCGTCGCGACACCTTGTCGAGTGCATGCAGGTGGGCGCCGAAAAGTTCGGGTGGGCGCGGCGCGACGCGCGGGTGGGCGCGATGAAGCGGGACGGTCTGACGATCGGATGGGGAATGGCGGCGTGCTCCTGGGGCGCCATGCGCTCCGACGCGCAGGCATCGGTGGAGATCGCGCGCGACGGCACGGTAACGGTCACGACCGCGACGCAGGACGTCGGCACCGGCACCTACACGGTGCTCGCGCTCGTGGCCGCGGAGGCGACCGGAATCTCGCTCGACAAGATCGACGTGCGGCTCGGTGACACGTCCCTGCCCCCGGGTCCGATCTCCGGTGGGTCGTGGGTGACCGCGTCGGTGATCCCGGCCGTGTCCAACGCGGCCCGCGTTGCAGTGCGGTCGCTGCTCACGATGTCGACGACCGGGCCGAACGCGCCGTTCGCCGGTGCAAAGTTTGAGGACCTCCAATTCGCCAATGGACGGGTCTCGCGGAAGCGCGACCCGTCGACGGGCGTTCCGATAGGCGAGGTACTCGCGCGGGCGAACGCTCGCGCGGCGGTGGGCGACGGGCAGTCGAGCACGACTCTCGGTGGCGAAGAGAGCAAGAAGTACTCACTGCACTCGTACGGTGCGCAGTTTGCCGAGGTGTCGTGGCAGCCGGAGACGGCGCGGCTGCGCGTGTCGCGGTTCGTCAGCGTCATCGACGCGGGACGCATGCTCAACCCGAAGCCGGCGCGCAATCAGATCGAGGGAGCGGTGGTCATGGGGATCGGCATGGCGCTCTTCGAGGAGGCGCGATACGACAAGCGGTATGGCGCGCCGATCAACAGCAACCTCGCTGACTACATCGTGAGCACCAACGCCGATGCCCCGCCGATCGACGTGACGTTCCTCGATCACCCGGACCCGGTGCTCAACGAGTTCGGCGCGCGCGGCGTCGGCGAGATTGGGCTGGCTGGAACGGCGGCGGCAATCACCGCAGCGGTGTACCATGCCACCGGAGTTCGGGTGCGCGAGCTGCCGGTGCGGATCGAGGATCTGTTACGGGGATGACGTCTTCGACAGCGAGGTAAACAGCGCCGCGGACGTCATCCCGACACTCACGGACTCGGCGTGGCGCCTCCGCTCGGAGCGGCCGGAACGGTGATGTCGACCTTCGTCGTCTTCGTCTGCTGAAGGCCGCCGCTGAACAACCGTTTGGGAGACGACCGCGAGTGCCCAACCCCTCCATCCATTCCCCTTGTGCCTAGCCAAACTAGCTCGTAGTTTTCCAATGAAACTAGCTAGACTAGACAGCAAAGGCTGACTTCGCGGAGAGGCCAATGACCACATGGACCCTCGAACGAGCAAAAAACCAGTTGTCCGAGGTGGTTCGTCGGGCGTTGGCTCATGAGCCCCAATTCGTCACGCGCGGCGGCCACGACGCCGTCGTCGTCCTGGCGAAGGAGGACTACGAGCGACTGGTCGCACCCTCCGGCATCCTCGATTTCCTCCGGAACTCGCCGCTAGCGGCGGCCATGGCCGCCGGCGAACTGCCGGAAGATGCGTTCGAGCGGCGCCGAGATCTTCCACGTGACGTCGACTTCTAACAGCGCCGCGAACGAGGTCACAGCGTGCGCTTCTTGCTCGACACCAACGTGATCTCGGAGCCCTTCAAACGCTCCCCGGCTCGGCGCGTCGTGAATTGGCTTGGCGAACAGTCCCCGCTCGATGTCTACATCAGCGTGCTAACGCTTGGCGAGCTCACGATGGGCTTTGAGCTCGCGCCGAACGGAAAGCGGCGAGACGAACTTCAGAGCTGGGTGACGCAGGACGTGCCTCGCCACTTCGTCGGCAGGTTATTGTCGATCGATGCGGAGGTCGCTCGCGAGTGGGGTCGAATGTCCGCAGAGGGTCGTGCCACCGGCCGAGAACTTCCGGCAACCGACGGTCTCTTGCTCGCAACCGCACGAATTCACGATCTCACCTTCGTAACGCGGAACGAACGCGATTGCTCCGGGCGCGGCGTCTCGGTCCTGAATCCCTGGATGTAGACAGCATTACATCCCGCCTCCAGAGAGCGCGCGAACACCGTCGGCCCAATGTTTACGAATATCCTAACGATACCGCACTATGACAATCGATCGCCGTGGTTTTCTGCTCGCGTCGTCTTCAGCCTTGGTGTTGGGGAAAACTCGGCTATTGGCAGCCGCACCAGGGCTGCCGCCTGAAACTCCGGAGCCGGCCGCAATCGACGGAAGAATCGAGGCGAGAGAGGTGGCGGTCTACACCACCGCCGACAAGACCAGCTACCGCCTCTCTCCAACGGACACTCTGACGTTCAAGCCAATGGGTCAGCCGCTGGAGACCCAGGTCTGCATCTTCGTCGATCCCTCGAAGAGATCGCAAACGATTCTGGGCATCGGCGGCGCGCTCACGGATGCCTCCGCCGAGACGTTTGCCAAACTGCCTTCCGCCAAACAGCGGGAGATTCTGGACGCCTACTTCGATGCCACCAAAGGCATCGGCTATACCATTGGAAGAACCAACATCCACAGCTGCGATTTCTCGAGCGGCAGCTATACCTATGTCACCGAAGGCGACAAGGCGCTGAGGTCGTTCAGCGTCGACCACGACCGGCAATTTCGCATTCCCTTCATCAAGCAGGCGATGGCCGCTGCCGGGGGAAAACTCACGCTGTTTGGCAGCCCCTGGAGCCCACCGGCATTCATGAAGACCAACAACGACATGCTGCACGGTGGCAAGTTGAAGCCGGAGTTCTATCAGTCCTGGGCCAACTACTACACGAAGTTCATCAAGTCGTACGAGCGAGAAGGAATACCGATCTGGGGCATCAGCGTTCAGAATGAGCCCATGGCGACGCAGACGTGGGAGTCGTGTATCTACTCCGCGGAGGAGGAACGAGATTTCTTGAAGAACTATCTCGGCCCGACGATGAAGCGAGAAGGGCTCGGAGACAAGAAGATCATTGCGTGGGACCACAATCGCGATCTCATCTACCAGAGAGCCAGCACTATCCTCGCCGACCCCAAAGCCGCCCAGTACGTATGGGGCATTGGGTTTCACTGGTACGAGCCGTGGAGCGGGGGCGACCAGATGTTCGACAACGTGAAGGTCGTGCACGAGACGTTCCCGAACAAGAACCTGCTCTTCACCGAAGGCTGCGTCGATGCCTTCAAGGCCGCAGATCTCAACAGCTGGAGATTGGGCGAGGCGTACGGACGTTCCATGATCAATGACTTCAACAGCGGTGCCGTCGGCTGGACCGACTGGAATGTGTTACTCGACGAACAGGGCGGGCCAAATCACGTCGGGAACTTCTGCTTCGCCCCCGTTCACGCCGATACGAAAACGGGTGAGCTCGTCTACACGAACTCGTATTACTACATCGGACACTTTTCAAAGTTCGTCCGCCCGGGCGCACGGCGAATCGCCTGCGCACCGAGCAGAAGCGCGCTGCTTTCCACCGCATTCATCAATCCCGATGGAAAAGTGTCGGTGGTGGTCATGAACAAGAGCGATCAAAAGGTCTCCTACTTTCTCTGGCTGGACGGCAACGCCGCGGAAGTCACCACCTTGCCGCATTCCATTCAGACGCTCGTGTTCTGAACGACACCGCCGAACGCTCCCGACTAGATCGAGCTTGCCAGCCGGCGCCGGAGGAGATCCCGCACGGCGTCTGTAGGCGCGGAGGCCAACGCCCGCTCCCGGTGCCGCTGCGCGATACCCAAGTCCCCAGCGCGCCGATGCAGATCGCTCAGCACGGCGTCCCATAGGTACGAGTCAGTCAGCCACGCCGGCGGCGCGAGCGTCGCCACCACAGCGAGGCCGGCCTTCGGCCCTTTCCACTCGGCCACGGCAACCGCCCGGTTCATGGTGTGCAGCGGCGATGGATCGATCCGCTCCAACATCGCGTAGAGGTTGGAAATTTCGCTCCAGCGCGTCTCGCCGAACGAGGGAGCGAAGCAGTGCTCGGCGGCGACGCCAGCCTCAGCGTGAAATCGCGAGAACACCTCGCCGCTCGCCGCCCGCTCCAACCATTCCGCGCCGAGCCGAATCCGCTCGTGGTCCCACAGGGATCGGTCCTGTTCCTCGAGGAGGAGCAGGCCTCCCATCCCGTCGCGTCGCGCTTCCAGTCTCGCCGCGTGCAGGTGCATGAGGGCGAGCAGGGCGAAGGTCTCCGGGACCGCGCCCGCTGGGTGCTCCGCGAGAAGCGTCGTGAGCCGAATCGCCTCGTCGCACAACTCGCGGCGGATCGCCTGCTCCGCATGCGCGGAGAGATACCCTTCGTTGAACAGGAGGTAGAGCACGGCATGCACGCTCGGCAGCCGCGACGCCAACGTGTCGAGCGGAGGCGTCTCGGCGCCGAAGGGAGCTGCGCGCAGCCGGTCGCGTGCGCGGGCCAGGCGCTTGTAGACGTTCGCCTCCGACGTGAAAAGCCGCAGCGCGATTTCGGCGGCACTGAAACCGCACAGCGTCTTCAGCGCCAGCACCAACCGCGATTCCGGGGGAATGACGTCGTCACAGCAGATGAAGAGCATGCGCAGCATGTCATCCGCCACCTCACTCGCGGAGTATGACGGCGCAGGATCTTCCGCGCGTTCAGCAAGCGCATCGTCGCCAGCCCGCTCCAGAATTCTGAGGCGACCGGCCGTCCGTCGTAGCTCGCCCGCGAGATTGTTGTAGGCTACCCGATAGAGCCAGGCACCGGGATCGTCGGGAAGACCTCGCACCGTCCACGCCGTGAGCGCGGCCAGAAAGGCGTCCTGGACCGCGTCCTCCACACGCTCGATCTGTTGCACGCCGATCGTGCGCGTGAGCACGGCCACGAGACGACCATACTCGCGTCGGAAGAGATGCTCGACGAGTCCTGGGCCGGTGATTCCGGTGCGAGAAACGTCAGACCCGAATCCCTCGATCAAGAGCTTTCAGTCTCCCGTATCTCCCGTACCTCGACGCTCGACCCAGGAATCATCGTTGGCGGGCTCTCTCTCGCTACCTCGAGCGCAGCTTCGAGATTCTCGGCGACGACGAGCATGTATCCTCCCACGATCTCTTTGGCCTCGACAAAGGGCCCGTCTGTCGTGCCGGAACCCGTCACGACCTTGCCTCCCGGTTTGAGGGGTCCGCCCATGTCCAGGATGCGATCCTTGAACTTCTCCTTCCAGGCGTTGAAGGCGGCGAACATCGCCTGCATTTGCGCAGGCGAGGGCCGCTGCGACTCTCCGGGCACGCTCCGTTGGATGAACAGGTATTTCGGCATGTTTGTCTCGATGGTTTCGGCCGGCCTGCATGACCGGCTTCCTCAACGACGCGTGAAGGCTCGCCGATTGGACACCCGACCACCGGCCGCGGCGATAGGCGCGGCGGAATCCAGCGGCGACGTCGGCTGGGTTTCCGAAGCCCTCGACGGCATCTGCCTCCGCTACCGCGCCCATCGCCGCCGAATCCTCGAAGTGGTCCAGCAGCTCCCGACGGAGTACATCACGCGCACACGCGCCCCGCCCGTCGGATTCCCGCACAATGTGCGCGACGATGCCGAACGCCGTCTGCCTGTCAACCATGCGCGCCGCCAAGGATGGCGCGCACCGCGACGGAAAGTGCGACCCACTGACGCTTCTTGGACGTCGCTTGGCGGCGTCCCTTGGCGGTGAGCGCGTAATATCTTCTGGCACGTCCGGACTTGCTCTCGCGCCAATCCGCCTTGAGCCACCCGGCGCGCTCCATCTGATGGAGCGCGGGGTAGATCGTTCCTTCCTTCATCTGGAACTGGCTGGCGCTTCGGCGCTCCGCTTCCTGGAGGATCTCATAGCCGTACATCGCCCGCTCGCTCAGGAGCGAGAGGATGAGGAGGCCCACAGTGCCGGTAAGGAATTCACGATCGTAGTTCATGATTACCTTGTCTGCCAAGGTATAGTACCTTGGTGAGCAAGGCAAGCAACAGGTCTCTCCATCAACGAATCCGCTACCGACTACGCATGGTACTACGCAAGCTGCCGCTGTCGCTCGTTTTTCTGTTGCTCGCTGCGTGCTCGGACAACACGCCGCCCGTCATCGGGACGACGCCGAAGCCGACGCCGACACCGAATTCCCAGACGGTGTCGGTGCTCACCCAGCACAACGACAACAACCGGGCCGGCTGGAACGCCAACGAAACCGCGTTGACCACCAGCAATGTCAACGTCAAGCAGTTCGGCTACGTGTTCACGCTGCCGGTGGACGACCAGGTGTATGCCCAGCCGCTGGTCGTCGGCCACGTCTCCATCGGCGGCGGCTTCCACAACGTCGTCTACGTCGCCACCGTCAACAACACGCTCTACGCGTTTGACGGAGACGACGGCACGCTGTATTGGCAGAAGAGCTTTACCGCGCCGGGGATGCGGTCGCCGAGAAACACCGACATGACTGGGGCCTGTGGCGGCATGTATCAGGATTTCAGCGGCAACATCGGCATCGTCGGCACTCCGGTGATCGACTCGGCGAGAGGGACGATGTATTTCGTCTCCCGGAGTACCACGGGTAGCACGTTCGTTCAGCACATGCATGCCGTGAACATCGTGGACGGGAGTGACATTGCCGGGAGCCCGATGGCGATCACTGCCGCCGCCAGCGGAAATGGCGACGGAAGCGTCAAGGGCGTGATCACGTTCGATGCCCTGCGCCAGAACCAGCGACAGGGATTGACCCTGCTCGGCGGTGTCGTGTACGTGACGTTCGCATCCCACTGCGATTGGGGACCGTATCACGGATGGGTATTGGGATACGACGCCGCGACGCTGCAGCAACGGATCGTCTACAATGCCACCCCCGACGGATATGCCGGGGGAATGTGGGAGAGCGGAGCCGGCATGGCGGCCGATGCGCAGGGCAACCTGTATGTCGTGGCGGGCAATGGAACGGTGGGGATCCCCGGTGATCCGACGAGCCCGAGGAATCGCGGCGAGAGCGCCCTGAAGCTCACCCCGTCGGGCTCCGCGCTGCGGGTGGCAAGCTACTTCACGCCCTACAATTACCAGTCTCTCAATGACGACGACATCGATTACGGGGGGATGGGTGCGTTCCTGATTCCCAATTCCGGCTATTACCTGACCGGAGGCAAAGACGGGAACCTGTATCTGCTGAACAAGGATGACATGGGCGGTTACCAGCCATCCTCCAACCAGGTGCAGCAGGTCGTCTCGATCGGGGGCGCCGCCAACATGCATTGCCAGCCCGCGTATTACAGATCGAACTCGAAGGAATTGGTTTACGTGTGGTCGGAGAATAGTCCATTACGTGCCATCCCGTTCGACCGGGCCAGCAACATGCTGACCCCACAGGATCAGATGGTGTCCGGCGCAGCCGGACCGACCGGGCAGCACGGGGCAATTCTGTCGGTTTCGTCTAATGGCGCCCAGAATGGGACCGGCATTCTGTGGGCGTCATATGCGTCCAGCGGTGATGCGGAACATGCCATCAGGCCCGGCATACTGAGGGCGTTCGATGCGAATGACGTCAGCAAGGAGCTGTGGAACAATCAACAGAATGCTCCGCGCGACGCGGCGGGCTCCTATGCGAAATTCGCGGCGCCGGTGATTGCGAACGGACGCGTGTACCTGCCGACGTTCTCCAACCGGGTCGTCGTCTACGGATTGCTGTAAGCGTGATGCTCGCGTTAGCGCTTTCCCCTGGGACGCTTCGCCGGTGATCGCGTACCCAGGTGTGCTGCGCCCTTTGATTTTGCGGCTTCCTTGGCGGCACGCTCTTCGGCTTCTTCTTTCTTGGTCTTCGGCAGCTCTGACAGCCTGATTCGCTTGTACGCTCCGCTCTTCGCGTCCTCCGGGTGTGGCTCGAGACCGATCATGCTGATCTGACCGCGCTCAGGACCGTAGACCCAGAACAGTCTGCCGGCGCCGGGGGTGTTGTTCTCGAGGTAGGACTCGAAGACCTTCTGGCCATAGCGCTTCGTCAGGTCGTCGATCTCGTGGCTACTGAGTCCCGGGTGAAACGGATTGGCCTGCAGGTGCTTGACGGCCTTGGCGAACTTCTTCGCCAGCGTCTTCTCCTTGGCGGTTAGCGTTCCTTGGCGGGCCCCGGCCTCGAGCCTGTTCCAGAGGTCACGCATCTCGGGGATCCCCATGCGCACCTCAAACGGCACGAGGCCCTCCTGAGATGGAGGGCCTCGTGCGCGGACCGCTCTCCGTTGACGTTCGCGCCACCTGCGTCAGTCCTCACCGAGCACAGCCAGCATGGCGTCGGGGTTCACCGGGGCGCTCACCTCACCGCGCGCGAAGTGCTCCATTGCGCTGTCCATCATGCCGAGGGTGCGCAGCGAGACGGTCGGAACGGCCAGGACGCGCGGGTGCAGCTCGACGTGCCCGTCCTCGAACATGGTGACGTGGTAGTGCTCGAACTCGGCCGCCGGAAGTACGACGCGGTTCCGTGCATCCTTCTTCACGTCCATTTCTGCGACGATCTGCATGCTGTTGCCTCCAACAAAGATGTCGCCGGCACCCCCATCGTCCGGCCTGCGCCCCCTCGGTTTCAGGTCGAAAGGTAGAGGCAAAGCAGCGACAGGTCAACCCATAATGGGTTATGCCCACTTTGTCGCTCTCCCATTTTTGCCCTCGACGGGTTCTGGCCACCAGAGCGGCCCCAACGGCGCCATCGCCCGACGTTCACCGAAAGTCATGCGATCGATGTGCTAACTCCTGGGTCAGCTCATCAAGCACTTTGAACTTCCGGGCGATGATGTTCACCAACGGTCCACTGCGCTCCGCCCTGCCATAGACCGCCAGAAACTTCGCCTGTCGCACGACGTCGCGATGCGTCTCGTCCATCGTTCTCGACACGATCACGTTGATCGATCCATGCTCGTCCTCGAGGAGAAGGAACACCGTTCCTTTCGCGGTCTGAGGACGCTGCCGAACCGTGACAAGCCCCGCTACCGCGACCATCGTCCTGTCAGGGGCCTCGAGCGCTCCTGCCGTATCGAGCACGCCCATGCGCCGGCACCAGGGCCGGAGCTGTTCCATCGGGTGCCCCTCGATGCTCAGTCCCAGCGTTCGATAGTCGAGCACGATGGTCTCCGCCTTGTTCAACCCTCGTGGCGCAAAGGCGTGTGCCTCATCCACATCGCTCTCGGTACGAGCCGGCGCGAGGGGGAGAACGTCCCCGGCAATGCGCAATGCCTCCCACGCGGCTCGCCGCCGATCGGGTTGCCACGCCGCGAACACGCCTGCGCGCGCGCAGGCCGCCGCATCTCTGCGCGTGAGCGCGCCACGATGCACCACGTCGGCAATCGACGTGAAGGACGCCGCGGCGTGGGCCGCAATCAGCCGGTCGAGCACCGGCGTTCCGATGTCGCGCACGAATCGCCATCCGATGCGGAGCGCCGGCCGCTCGACGTCGCCGGTTGGCTCCAATGTGCAGAACGACTCTCCCTGCACGAAGCAGGGGCTCCGCACCTCCACGCCATGCCGCTTGGCGTCGTGGACGAGCGTTGCCGGTGAATAGAACCCCATGGGCCATGCATTCAACAATCCCGCGTAGAACGCCGCAGGCTCATGCGCTTTCAGCCACGCGGTCGCATACGCGATGAGCGCAAAGCTCCACGCATGACTCTCGGGAAACCCGTAATTGGCAAAACTCTGGAGATC